>Ga0137306_100085_pt1 | contig 145173 bp, 131 predicted proteins | sample Inofroosms_March_FD_97187 | JGI IMG/M metagenome (GOLD analysis project Ga0137306, IMG submission 97187) | Mouse cecal microbial communities from Vienna, Austria - N-Acetylneuraminic and N-Acetylglucosamine D2O microcosms_March | ecosystem: Host-associated > Mammals > Digestive system > Large... | reverse complement strand
TAGAGCATCTGACTTTTAATCAGAGGGTCGACAGTTCGAGCCTGTCACGACTCATTAAAATAAAAAAGCACTTGACAAACAATTGTGATTGTTATAAAATGATTAAGTCGCTTGTTTTAGCGCCGACTTAGCTCAGCTGGCAGAGCATCTGATTTGTAATCAGAGGGTCGGAGGTTCGAATCCTCTAGTCGGCACCATTAATGCGGAAGTAGTTCAGTGGTAGAACACCACCTTGCCATGGTGGGGGTCGCGGGTTCGAATCCCGTCTTCCGCTTGTGATCAGTGTATCACGCCGGGGTGGCGGAACTGGCAGACGCACAGGACTTAAAATCCTGCGGTGAGTGATCACCGTACCGGTTCGATTCCGGTCCTCGGCATTAACTGAATATTTTATATTATGCACCCATAGCGCAACTGGATAGAGTGTCTGACTACGAATCAGAAGGTTGCAGGTTCGACTCCTGCTGGGTGCATATATCGGGAAATAGCTCAGCTTGGTAGAGCACCTGGTTTGGGACCAGGGGGTCGCAGGTTCGAATCCTGTTTTCCCGATTGAACGAAAGTTCTTAAGATCAATATCGCGGTGTAGCTCAGCTGGCTAGAGCGTCCGGTTCATACCCGGGAGGTCGGGGGTTCGATCCCCTCCGCCGCGATTTACGTACTAGTGCCTCGGACCTTTAGCTCAGTTGGTTAGAGCAGACGGCTCATAACCGTCCGGTCGTAGGTTCGAGTCCTACAAGGTCCATTTGATCTGTTTATTAGATGGATCATAGTATGTAACTAAATATCATGGAGGATTACCCAAGTCTGGCTGAAGGGAACGGTCTTGAAAACCGTCAGGTGGGTCAAACCACGCAAGAGTTCGAATCTCTTATCCTCCTTTTTATTATCGCGGGATGGAGCAGTCTGGTAGCTCGTCGGGCTCATAACCCGAAGGTCGTAGGTTCAAATCCTGCTCCCGCAATAATGGTCCTATGGTGTAGGGGTTATCACACCTGCCTGTCACGCAGGAGATCACCGGTTCAAATCCGGTTAGGACCGTAAATATGGCTCGGTAGCTCAGTCGGTAGAGCAAAGGATTGAAGCTCCTTGTGTCGGCGGTTCGATTCCGTCCCGCGCCATTAACAACGTTATATGCGGGTGTAGTTTAGTGGTAAAACCACAGCCTTCCAAGCTGTTGTCGCGAGTTCGATTCTCGTCACCCGCTTAAGTGTTAAATGGGCCTATAGCTCAGCTGGTTAGAGCGCACGCCTGATAAGCGTGAGGTCGGTGGTTCGAGTCCACTTAGGCCCATCTGGAGAAGTACTCAAGTGGCTGAAGAGGCGCCCCTGCTAAGGGTGTAGGTCGGTAACACGGCGCGAGGGTTCAAATCCCTCCTTCTCCGTTAATATGGCCCGTTGGTCAAGTGGTTAAGACACCGCCCTTTCACGGCGGTAACATGGGTTCAAATCCCGTACGGGTCATCACAATATATAATTATCGCGGGATGGAGCAGTCTGGTAGCTCGTCGGGCTCATAACCCGAAGGTCGTAGGTTCAAATCCTGCTCCCGCAATATGGTCCTATGGTGTAGGGGTTATCACGCCTGCCTGTCACGCAGGAGATCACCGGTTCAAATCCGGTTAGGACCGTTGTGACTTTATATTTTAGCTGCCATTACGGTAGCTTTTTTTATGAAATCAGCCTAACTTTATTTACAAGTGAAGTTAGATGTAGTATCATATAGTATATTGGCTATGGCGATAGTGGCGAAGTGGTTAACGCACCGGATTGTGGCTCCGGCACTCGTGGGTTCGATTCCCATCTATCGCCCTTAATGCCGGTGTGGCGGAATTGGCAGACGCGCTGGACTCAAAATCCAGTGTCCGTTGAGGACGTATCGGTTCGACCCCGATCACCGGTATTTATTGGGACTAGGTAGTTATACCTAGTCTTTTTTGGTACCTAAAAAAGCTTTTGCAAATATTTAAGCATTTTACCTTGAATAAGTGAAATCTTGTGTTAGAATAAGAACGTTACAACTCACTCATTCCCGATAGGATTCACTATCTAGTGAAGATGCCTTGTAACCACAAAATTGAAATGGGGGAATTCAAAGTGTCAGAAAGACATTTATTTACATCAGAATCAGTTTCAGAAGGACATCCAGATAAAATTGCAGATCAAATCAGTGATGCGATCTTAGATGCGTTGCTGGAAAAAGATCCAAATGCACGTGTAGCAGCAGAAACAACTGTTACCACGGGTTTAGTAGTTGTTGTCGGTGAAATTTCGACTAATAAGTATGTCGATATTCAAAAAGTAGTACGCGATACGATCAAAGAGATCGGTTATACTAATGGCAAATACGGTTTTGACGGCGATAATTGTGCCGTTTTGACGGCGATCGATGAACAATCAGCTGATATCGCTTTAGGTGTTGATAACTCATTGGAAACAAAAGAAGGTCAAGCAGATCCGCTCGATCAGATCGGTGCGGGGGATCAAGGTTTGATGTTTGGGTATGCGATCAATGAAACACCTGAATTGATGCCATTGCCGATCGCGTTGAGCCATCGCTTGATGCGTAGGATCGCCCAAGTGCGTAAGTCAGGTGACCTTGCCTATTTAGGACCTGATGCTAAGGCACAAGTTACCGTTGAATATGCTGATGATGGCAAACCGTTACGTGTTGATACAGTTGTTTTATCAACGCAACATGCGGCCGAAATCGGGTTGGAACAAATTAGACAAGATATTTTAGAAAAAGTTATCCAGACAGAGATCCCAGCTGAATTACTTGATGAGAAAACAAAATATTTCATCAATCCAACTGGACGCTTCGTTATCGGTGGGCCACAAGGTGATGCTGGTCTGACCGGACGAAAGATCATCGTTGATACTTATGGTGGTTTTGCTCATCATGGTGGTGGTGCTTTCTCTGGGAAAGATGCTACTAAAGTGGACCGTTCAGCTAGCTATGCTGCGCGTTACATTGCTAAAAATATCGTAGCTGCAGGGATCGCATCTCAAGTTGAGGTCCAGATCGCATATGCTATTGGAGTTGCGCAACCAGTATCGATCGCAGTCGATACATTTGGAAGTTCAAAAGTAAGCAATCAAGCATTAGTGGCAGCTATCCGCAAGATTTTTGATCTGCGTCCAGCGGGAATCATTGAAATGCTCGATCTTCGTCGCCCGATCTATAAGCAAACAGCCGCTTATGGTCATTTTGGACGGACTGATGTTGAGTTGCCTTGGGAGAAAACAGATAAGGTTGCTGAATTGAAGGCGGAATTGAATTTAGATTAAAAGTTAGAACTATTTTGAGCGCTAGTTGATATGAACTAGTGCTCTTTTTTGAGAGAAGACTTTGGGAAAACTAAGAAAATATTGTGCATCATTAAAATATAAGTTATAATTTAAATGTAAAAGCTAGAGCTGATGGATTGCCGTCTGAAGCAAAGAAAAATGAAGTTATCATATATAGGGTAGAATTACCTTTTAGTAGTGCCAAGAAATAGTTTGCAAATAAATATGTTAGTGAAGTCCTTGCTTTGATATACAATAAGATAGTAAAGAGGTCAAGATGGTCTTTGGAGAAAAGAGCGTGGATAGCATTAATGATTTTATTGCCGAAAGTGAACGAATATGGTGATTATTATGGATGACAAATTAAATATTATTTATAATGTTATTGGGTATATCATATGTGATATTTTTTTATTTTGGTATTTACCAACTGACACTTGGTATGATATTATGATCAACATTGTAATTATGATACTGGTGATGTTTGGTGTATGGGGATTATTAACAATATTAGGAAATAAAACTTTCAGATCATAATTAGCACCGACTTTGACATCTTTATAAAATTCAACTTTTATAAGGGTAGACGTATTAGCTACTTTATAACGATCCATAAATAAGGCCACTCAATAACTGGGTGGCTTATTTTACATTGATCGGAGTGAAAAAGCTAGCATGAATCAGCGATAGAGGATATAATCGAAGTAAGATCTTAATTTGAGCAATTATTATAAATATTAGGAGGGTCGAATTTTGAAGAGTAGAAAAGAACGTCTTGAGAATAAAAAACAACAGCTGTTATCTGAGAATATAAAGTCTGTCAAAAAAGCTACGACGTATATTGGAACGACTGTTTTGATGGGAACAGCTGGTTTAGTTTTGAGTAAAGTTAAGGCGCAAGCTGATACAGTTCAGATCGATCAAAATACATCATCTAATAACAATAATGAAAATACTAGTGCAAATTCCAACAATATAAATGACCAAAATCAAGTTTCGACGCAAACTGCGCAAACTCAGACACAAGCTCAAGCTGCATCTTCTATCCAAGAACAAAGTCAAGTTGCTTCAGCTAGTCAAGCGGTACCTAGTTCTACCACTGCACCAACAGTCAATGTCTCACGCACTTACCCAGGGAATGTACAAACATTTTTGAATAATATCGCTGGCCCGGCACAACAAGTTGCACAGCAACGCGGACTATATGCATCTTTGATGATTGCACAAGCTGCCCTTGAAAGCGGATGGGGTGGGAGTTATTTATCGACTTCAGCTTATAATCTGTTCGGGGTCAAGTGGTCAGGCTCAGGAGCATATATTGAGTTACCAACACAGGAATTTTATAATGGCTCCTACCATACGATCTATGATAAATTTCAACGTTACTCAAGCTATGCAGAATCTTTGAATGGCTATGCCAATGTGATCACAACACGTTTTCCTAAATCTACGCGAGCTAATTCGGCTAATTATGCAATTGCAGCGCAAAATCTGCGTTATGGGGTATATGGAACATATGCGACAGCGCCAGACTATGCGGATAAATTGATCCGGGTGATCCAAACCTATAATTTAACAGCTTATGATGTTGGAGGCACATCAGTTGATACGAATCAAACGCCAACAAATAACAATAATAATGTAGATCAAACCCAAACAAGTGGCAATGGGACTTACACTGTTAAAGCCGGCGATTCACTATATCGGATTGCTAAAAATCACAACATAAGCTTACAAGAGTTGAAGAGTTTGAATAACTTAAATAGCGATCTGATCTTTGCAGGTCAAGTTCTAAAAGTCTCAGGTCAAGTGTCTTCGAGTCAATCAAGTACGAACACATCTCAAAGTTCAAATCAAACTCAAGCAAGTGGCAATGGGACTTACACTGTCAAAGCCGGCGATTCACTATATCGGATCGCTAAAAATCACAACATAAGCTTACAAGAGTTGAAAAATTTGAATAACTTGAGCAGCAACTTGATCATGCCCGGTCAGGTTTTAAAAGTCTCAGGCCAAGTGTCTTCGAGTCAGCCAAGTACAAATACGAATACATCCCAAAGTTCCAATCAGACCCAAACAAATGGCAATGGGACATATACGGTCAAAGCGGGTGATTCGTTATATCGCATCGCAGTCAACCACAACATAAGCTTACAAGAGTTGAAAAATTTGAATAACTTGAGCAGCAACTTGATCATGCCCGGTCAAGTCTTAAAAGTCTCGGGTCAAGTGTCTTCGAGTCAACCAAGTACGAATACATCTCAAAATTCCAATCAGACCCAAACAAGTGGTAATGGAACATATACGGTCAAAGCCGGCGATTCGTTATATCGCATCGCGGTCAACCACAACATGAGCTTACAAGAGTTAAAAAATTTGAATAACTTAAGTAGCAACTTGATCATGCCTGGTCAAGTCTTAAAAGTCTCGGGTCAAGTGTCTTCGAGTCAACCAAGTACGAATACATCTCAAAATTCAAATCAGACCCAAACAAGTGGTAATGGAACATATACGGTCAAAGCCGGCGATTCTTTATGGGCGATCGCTAATTCACATAAAATGACGTTAAATGACTTAAAACGAGTCAATAACTTATCCAGTGATCTGATCTATGTTGGACAAACGCTTAAAGTAACTAAGGGCGCAGTTACAACGGCTAATAAGCCAAACACCCAAAGTAATACAAACAAAACATATACAGTCAAAGCTGGTGACTCGCTTTGGCGGATCGCTTCCAACAATGGTACAACGGTAAATCAATTGAAAGCCTTGAATAATTTGACTTCAGACATGATCTATGTCGGTCAAAATTTGAAATTAAAATAATTTTCTCTTGAATTAGTCGAGCGGTTTTGCTAAGATGAAGTAAATATTTGAACGCAGATAAGGAGTATTAGGAAGAACTAAGCTATTTTCAGAGAGTATACGGTTGCTGTGAGTATACAAGTTGGTCCTTCTGAACTCGCCTTTGAGTTTTTCGCCGAAGTTAGTAAGTGAAAACGGTCCTTCCCGTTACGAAGTTAAGTGTCAACTTAGTGTTGGAATATGGGTGGTACCGCGGTTTTTCGTCCTATATGGAGTTTATAACTCTATATAGGACTTTTTTATTTTCTAGAAAGGAACTATGAATAGATGAGCTATAATCATAAAGAGATCGAAAAAAAATGGCAACGTTATTGGGACGAACATAAGACGTTCAAGACAACTGAGGATAAGGATAAAAAGAATTACTATGCTTTAGATATGTTTCCTTACCCATCTGGACAAGGGCTCCATGTAGGCCATCCAGAAGGATATACGGCGACTGATATCATTTCACGTATGAAACGGATGCAAGGCTATAATGTTTTACATCCGATGGGGTGGGATGCCTTTGGATTACCAGCAGAACAATATGCGTTGAATACTGGTAATTCGCCACGTGAATTTACTAAAAAAAATATTAACAATTTTAGACGTCAGATCAAAGCATTAGGTCTTTCATACGATTGGGATCGCGAAGTAAACACGACCGATTCGGCTTATTACAAATGGACACAATGGATCTTTGAACAACTTTACAAGCGTGGGCTAGCTTATGAAGCTGAGATCCCAGTTAACTGGAGCCCAGATCTAGGGACTGTAGTGGCTAATGAAGAAGTTATCGATGGTAAGACTGAACGAGGGGGCTTCCCAGTTATTCGTAAGCCAATGCGTCAATGGGTCTTAAAGATCACCGCCTATGCGGATCGTTTGATCGATGATCTGGAAGATCTTGATTGGCCTGAAGCGATCAAAGAACAACAACGTAACTGGATCGGCCGCTCAGTTGGTGCCACGATCGATTTCAAAGTTGATGGTCAAGATGAACAATTAGAAGTATTTACTACACGTCCGGATACTTTATTTGGTGCTTCAGCGATCACGATCGCACCGGAACATGAACTTGTAGCTAGCTTAACGACACCAGAACAAAAAGAAGTTGTTGAAGCTTATGTTGAAGAGATCTCACATAAGTCTGATCTTGAAAGAACAGACCTAGCTAAAGATAAAACAGGGGTCTTTACCGGAAGTTATGCGATCAATCCAGTAAACGGTGAAAAATTACCGATTTGGTTGGCTGACTATGTTTTAGCTTCTTATGGTACTGGAGCAGTTATGGTTTCGGCTGCCCATGATCCACGTGATTGGGAATTTGCAAAGAAATATGATTTGCCGATCATCCCAGTCATTGCTGGAGGCGATGTTGAAAAAGAAGTTTACACCGGTGAGGGTGAATATATCAACTCCGATTTCTTGAATGGTTTAACTAAAGAAGAAGCGATCGAGACGATGATCAACTGGTTAAAAGAACACGGTGTGGGTGATAAAAAAGTAAATTACCGCTTACGTGATTGGACTTTCTCACGCCAACGCTACTGGGGCGAACCGATCCCTGTGATCCACTGGGAAGATGGCGAAACGACGTTAGTTCCAGAAGATGAATTACCGCTTCTTTTACCTAAGTCAAATGATATCAAGCCTTCAGGTACAGGTGAAAGTCCATTAGCTAACCTTGAAGATTGGGTCAATGTGGTCGATGAAAATGGGCGTAAAGGGAAACGTGAAACGAATACGATGCCACAATGGGCTGGAAGTTCATGGTACTTCTTGCGTTATATCGATCCACACAACAATGAGTTGATCGCTGATCCTGAAAAATTAAAGGCTTGGTTACCAGTAGATCTTTACGTTGGTGGGGCTGAGCATGCGGTCTTACACTTATTGTATGCCCGTTTCTGGCACAAATTCTTATATGATCTAGGTGTTGTGCCAACTAAAGAACCATTCCAAAAATTGGTCAACCAAGGGATGATCTTAGGAAATAACCATGAAAAAATGTCTAAATCTAAGGGCAATGTGGTCAACCCAGATGACATCGTTGAGCAATACGGAGCTGATACATTACGTCTATACGAAATGTTTATGGGACCACTTGATGCTTCGATCGCTTGGAGCGAAGATGGTTTGAATGGGGCTAATAAGTTCATCAACCGTGTTTGGAACTTGTTGATCGATGAAAATGGTCAATTACGTGACCGGATCACAACGATCAACGAAGGTAATTTAGACTTGGTCTACAATCAAACAGTCAAGAAAGTTACCGAAGACTATGAAAAATTGCATTTCAATACTGCAATTTCGCAATTGATGGTCTTAGTCAATGAATTCTACAAGGCTGATTCCTTACCACTAGAATATGTTGAAGGTTTAGTCAAATTGATCTCGCCGATCACACCACATATGGCTGAAGAACTTTGGACTTTATTAGGGAATGTTGGTAGCATCGCCTATGCTAAATGGCCAACGTATGATGAAAGTAAATTAGTCGAAGATACAGTCGAGATCGTTGTCCAAGTTAACGGTAAGATCAAGCAACATCTGCATGTTTCACGGACTGCTTCAAAAGAAGAGTTAGAAGAACTTGCTTTGAATGACGAAAAGATCAAGACTGAGCTTGAAGGTAAGACGATCCGTCGGGTGATCGCAGTGCCAGGTAAATTAGTCAATGTAGTTGCTAACTAATAGTAAATAAAGAAATGAGATCTAAGTGGGGATCTCATTTCTTTATTTTTTAACGGCCGAAGATCAAAATTTGTTTGATTTTTAGAAAGAAATTTGCGAAATCAAAGTAAATTGGATAGAATAGAACGTAAATGTATTTATAAAAAGGAACATTAATGTCTCAGAAAGGATTTTAATAGCATGAAAAACGAACTATCTCGTGCATTGACGCACCGCCATGTACAGATGATCGCGATCGGCGGTGCCATAGGAACTGGGCTTTTCTTAGGGTCTGGGAGCGCGATCCAAAAAGCGGGTCCAGCGATCATTCTCGCTTACCTGATCGCCGGGATCTTTTGCTTTTTAATGATGCGTGCGATCGGTGAATTGATCTTGTCTGATACCTCTAAAGCATCGTTTATTGAATTTGTACGCCAATATCTCGGTGAAAAGTGGGAATTTGTAGTTGGCTGGACCTATTGGCTATGTTGGGAAAGCTTAGCTATGGCCGATCTGACCGCTAGTGGTATCTACATCCGCTACTGGTTCCCCAATATTCCACAATGGTTGACAGCTTTAGCGATCATTTTGATCTTGTTAGCCTTTAATTTACTGAGTGTGGGAGTTTTTGGTGAATTAGAAGCTTGGTTTTCTAGCATCAAGGTTTTAGCGATCATGGCTTTGATCGCGACTGGTTTGATCTTATTATTGACTTCAGCTAATGTTGGTGGTCATCAAGTACAATTGAGTAATTTAGTTGACTATGGTGGCCTTTTTCCAAAGGGATTTTCCGGGTTATTAGCTGCTTTTCCGATGGTCATCTTTGCCTTTACAGGGATCGAAATGGTCGGTTTGACTTCGGGTGAAACGGCTGATCCTAAAAAAGATCTTCCACGGGCGATCAACACATTACCGATGCGGATCGGGCTATTTTATGTGGGCTCGATGTTTGTCTTGATGTGCATCTATCCTTGGAATGAGATCGCCACGACTTCAAGTCCATTTGTCCAGGTCTTCTCTGGGATCGGGATCAAAATGGCTGCAGCTGTGATCAATTTTGTGGTCCTGACTGCGGCGTTATCGGCATGTAATAGTGCGATCTTTAGTACGAGTCGAACGCTGTTTGTTTTAGCAAATAGTGGACAAGCGCCAAAGAAGATGGCTAAGATCAGTAATCGCAGTGTGCCAGTTGGTTCTTTAGTCTTTTCTTCGTCAGTCCTCTTTATTATCGTGATCTTGAACTATATTTTACCAAGTAGTATCTTTGAGATCATTTCAGGGGTGGCTACGGTCAGCTTTATCTTTGTTTGGATCATTTTAGTTTGGTGTCACTATAAGTATCGTCAACAAAATAAAACTGCTAAAAGCATTTTTCCGATGCCACTTTATCCCTGGACTAATTTTTTAACGATCATCTTTTTTGTGATCGTCTTAGGATTATTGGCAACGAGTAAAAGTACTCTGATCTCGATCATTTTTGCGCTGATCTGGTTTAGCTTATTGTTCATACTTTCGGGAAAACTTAAAACTACTAAAGAAAATAATTGATCAAAAACGCCTTAGAGTTTGTACTCTGAGGTGTTTTTGAGTTGAAAATCTTTTTTAGTATTATATTTTTTGCTAGAATCTATACTGAAACAGTAGAAAGGAATATATGCTATGAAAGAACAAACGATGAAAGAAAAAATGCTTCGTGGTTCGGCGTGGATGACAGCAGGGAGTATCATTTCCCGCATCTTAGGTGCGCTCTACATCATTCCTTGGTATAGCTGGTTTGGAAGTGACAAGCTACAGGCCAATGCTTTATATACAAAGGGGTATACTGTTTATAGTATTTTTTTGATGATCGCGATCTCGGGTATCCCTTCAGCTGTTGCTAAACAAGTTGCACATTATAATTCTAAAAATGAATATGGCGTTTCAAAAAGATTGTTCAAAACCAGTTTAGTGGCTTTGTTTATTTTAGGGGCAGTTTGTACCCTTGTCTTTTGGCTGATCGCTCCTTTTATCTCGCAAGGCGACCCAAGAATGGTCTCGATCTATCGTTCCTTAGCCTTAGCTTTATTGATCATCCCAGTAATGAGTCTTTTACGCGGATATTTTCAGGGCTTTCAGGATATGGCACCGTCGGCTTTATCGCAATTGATCGAACAATTTTTACGAATAATCTATATGTTATTAGCGACCTATATCACGATCAAAGTCATAGGATCACCATTTGAAGTTGGAGTTTGGCAGTCGACTTTTGCGGCTTTTATCGGTGCTGTAGGTGGGACTTTATTGTTAGTGGGATATTATCTCAAGCATAAAAAAAGCTTGGATGAACTAGTATCTCAGAGTAACGATCAGCTCGAAATAACAAATAAGACTTTATTAAAAGAGGTCTTATATCAAGCTTTACCTTTTATTTTTATTGCCTGTGCGATGTCGATGTTTAATTTGGTCGACCAGTTTACCTTCCCTGTGATCATGCAACAAGCAGGTGCGTATAGTATGACTCAGATCAATGCCTTATACGCTTTATTTGCGGGAAATGCCAATAAGTTGATCATGATCGTGGTGGCATTATCGACCGCGATGGCAACGACCGCGATCCCACTTTTAAGTGAAGCTGTTGCTAGACGCGATAGTGCTTTGATGAAAAAGCAACTATTAGAATCCTTAGAGTTGTTATTCTTTGTAATGTTACCAGCCGTCTTTGGGATGGCTGCAGTCAGTCGCCCGCTTTACTTAGTATTTTACGGTTATGAAGCAACTGGGATCTTTGTTTTAGCGATCTCGGCGTATGTAGCGTTAGCAATGGGACTATTTAACGTTTTAGGATCACTATTGCAAGGGATCTATGAAAATAAACAAGCTATCAAATATACTACCTTGGGACTAGGTGTGAAATTAATCCTTCAATATCCGTTGACTCTTTGGCTAGGTGTTTTTGGACCACTTTTAGCGACCGGAATCGCGATGAGTTGGACCAGTTATTTAATGTTGCGCTTTTTATATTTGAAGTATAATTTGCCAACAGGTCAGTTACAAGTTAATGTCAATAAGATGTTCATAGTAGCATTACTGATGTTTGGCGTGACTTTACTGTTTGTCAGTGGTTATTATATGGTATTTCCTGGGAATAGTCGCTTGTCGGCTTTGGTCGGGCTGAGCCTAGCCGCTGGGATCGGGGGTTATCTGTATTTATTGGCTTGTTTTAAACTCGGCCTATTACAACGGATCTTAGGCATAAAAGTGACAAGTAAATTACAAAAGATATTTAGGTGGAAATAAGATGAGATTAGATAAGTATTTAGCGACTGTGGGCTTGGGAACACGCTCAGAGGTGAAAAAATTGTTACGTAAAAAAAGCGTCAGTGTTGACGGTGAAGTCATCAATGACGGAAAATTTCAACTTGATCCGGCTATTTCCCAAGTTATGGTGGGACAAAAAGTACTGACGTATCAAAATTATTATTACTATATGCTAAACAAACCTAAAGGGGTAGTTTCAGCGACAACAGACAAGGTCGAGAGAACAGTTTTAGATCTGTTGGTCGAACCTGCAAGTAACCAAAAACTTTTCCCAGTGGGGCGTTTAGACAAAGATACGACGGGCTTGTTGCTTTTGACAAATGATGGGGCCTTGAGTCATGAATTGTTGAGCCCCAAAAAACACGTGGCAAAAACTTATGTCGCCCAGATCGCGGGAATAGTGACGCCAACAACTTGTGAGATTTTTGCTAGTTCGATGATGTTAAAAAATGGCGAAAAAACTAAACCCGCCAAGTTGAAGATTTTGACTGTTGATGAAGCACATGAGCGATCTGTGATCGAGATCACGATCACAGAAGGCAAATATCATCAAGTGAAGCGGATGTTTGCTGCAGTAGGGATGAAAGTTTTAGAACTAAAGCGTCTTCAAATGGGGAGTTTAAAACTTGATCCCAAGCTAAAACGAGGAGATTACCGTCCCTTAAGCAAGCAGGAATTAGCTAAATTGCGCCATGAAAGTTTGTAAATGTTCAATGATATCGGTCGGTAAAACAACATATTTACTTTGGGAGAGGTCACTTGCAACGGCGCTGTGCAAATAAACGGCGGCATCTAAAACATCAGCTGGAGCTAGTGTTTTGAATTGTCCCATAAAAGCAGCGATGATCCCAGTCAAAGTATCGCCCATACCACCAGTTGCCATGTAGGGACCACCAATAGGCAAGCGACTGAGCGTATTATTAAGATGATAGATCTCAGTGTGATACTTTTTTAAAACAACATGAGCAGCTAGTTTTTGTTGGGCGCTTTGATTGGCTTGAGGTAGTTGCTCTGTAAGCGCTAGTCCAGATAAACGAGCCCATTCGACTTGGTGTGGGGTGTAGATCACCTGACATGTCGGACGTAAGGGCTCGTTTTGTTGTGCAAGGAGCGTGATCGCGGACCCATCGATGATCAGGGTCGTAGTTGGATCGACTGCTGTTAAAGTTATTTTTAATATCTGTTTTGCAAGTTTATCTAGACCTAGGCCAGGTCCAATGACGATCGTATCAGCTTGCTTGATAGCTTGGGTCAAAGCCTCAAAGTCGCTATGATCGACGACCATTGCTTCAGGTAAGCGCGCATGAAGTGCAAAAAAATTTGAACTATCTGTGGCACAGGTGACAAGACCAGCGCCGGCATGGACTGCAGCGCTAGCAGACATGATCACAGCGCCACCCATATTTTTGTTACCACCGATGATCAAGATCTTACCGAAATTTCCTTTGTGACTTTGTTTAGGCCGCGGCTTAATAACTTGTTTTAGACAAGCTACGGTCAGATTTTTCATAGTTTCCATTGGATCTCACTCCGATCGCTCAAGGTTATTCTATGTCCAAGGTAAGTCATTTTATTATATTTTTCAACTGATAAGATAAGTGTTAAGGTGGAAGTTGGTAGAATTTATGCTAAAATAGGGGAGAGATCGAATCTAAATAAGAGGTGGATTTTTATGACAATCGATTGGAAAGAAGAAGCCGCTAAACGCAAAGACGATATGTTGGCGGACTTAAAGACCATGCTTCGGATCGAAAGCGTACGTGATGAAGCAAAAGGAACTCCTGAAGCTCCACTTGGACCAGGTCCTAAGGAAGCTTTAGACAAATTTTTAGAAATTGGTCAACGTGATGGCTTTGAAACACTTGAATTAGATGGCTTAGCTGGACACATTGAATATGGTGATGGCCCTGAAACATTAGGGATGTTAGCTCACGTAGATGTTATGCCAGCTGGCAACGGTTGGAATACAGATCCATTTGAACCTGTTGAAAAAGATGGACGTTTATACGCACGTGGGGCTTCAGATGATAAAGGACCAAGTATGGCGGCATATTACGGCTTAAAGATCGTTAAAGAACTTGGTCTACCAGTTTCAAAAAAAGTACGTTTTATCTTAGGGACTGATGAAGAAAGTCAATGGCGCGGTATGACCCACTACTTTGAAAAAATGCCACAACCTGATTTTGGCTTTTCACCGGATGCCTTTTTCCCGATCATCAACGGTGAAAAAGGTAATGTTAGCTTTGTTGCTGATTTTGCTGGAACCAATGGTGGTAAAGTTGAATTAGTTAGCTTTGAAGCTGGCTTGCGTGAAAACATGGTGCCACGTGATGCGGAAGTTTACTTGAAAGCTCAAGATACTAAAGCTATTTTGAGTGCTTTTGATGAATTTGTAGCTAAAAATCCTATTACAGGGACAGCTTACTTGAAAGAAGGTAAGGTCTACTTGCATATTATCGGTAAAGCTGCCCATGCGCAAGAACCACGTAATGGTGAAAATGCCGCTACTTACATGGCGACCTTCTTACAACAATTTGATTTTGGGGGTGCGGCGGCCAACTTTATCAAGTTCACGGCTGATTACTTGCATCAAGATTCGCGGATGAAAGCTTTTGGTGTTGCTTATACCGATGAGATCATGGGGGATCTAACGATGAACTCTGGGATCTACAGTTTTGAAGCGGGCAAAGGTGGACAGATCACCCTTAATTTCCGTTTCCCTAAAGGTACAGATGAAAAAGATATCGAAGCTGGTTTGAAAAAAGCTGCTCAACCATTAGATATCGAAGTAAAGCGTAGTGGCAAATTACAAGTGCCACATTACGTTTCCCCAGAAGATCCATTGGTCAAGACTTTACTTAACGTTTACCAAGAACAAACAGGTGAACCAGCTGAAAGTAAAGTTGTCGGTGGTGGCACATATGGGCGTTTGATGGAACGTGGGGTCGCTTTTGGCGCAATGTTCCCAGGTGTACCTGATACGATGCACCAAGCAAACGAATTTATGCCGATCGATGACCTAGTGAAGGCAGCGGCGATCTATGCGCAATCGATCTATGAGTTGATCAAATAAGAATAGTTTTTGAAAAGACTGTCGGATGGCAGTCTTTTTTTGATAATTTCAAAAAAAGAGCGTAAAATGTAGTTAGAGTAACATTAGCCTAGCGGAGTAAGTAACAGTTAGAAAGTTCAAAATGTGAAGCTGGGATTACTTGAGATAAGGACCGCGGGCCATGTTTGCGGTGATTATAGAAAGGAAAAACTATATTTCTTTCGCAAGTATAAATGATGTACTTGTTTGCATTTTATATAGCAGGGATTTAAGATGAAGAAAGGTTTTTTAGAAAAGAATTCAGCCCAAAGTGATGAGAAAACAACACTGTTTAAAGTTTTAAATCGGCGTGAAGATCTTTTTTTGCGAGTTGATAACAACTTGTTGCCTAAATTAGACGATGATGCTAAGTTAAAAAAGATGCTTGATACTTTATTACGCAAGCGCTCTAAAGCCAACCGGCGCGAGATCATAAATATCACTCAGCATAATTACCGAATCTTTCTTTAATGATCAATGAGGTGAAGCAATTGTTTTTAACTACAGGTGAAGTCAAACAAGCTTATACGATCAAAGGGATCGTACATGCGACTGTCAAAAAAACTTTAACAGCAGAACAGCTTGATGAAGTTGATAATTTCGATGGACTCTATCGGCAAGTTCAAGATATTTTGATCGAACGCGCAGTCGCTAAAGACGGTGACGGGATCATTGGGGTCAGTTTTGAACCGCAGATCGTTCGGGTTTCAGTTGGACCTAAATATTTGATGTTACATGGTTACGGAACTGTGATCAGTTTAAACTAGGTTGCTTGACTATTTGGTGTTTTAGTGTAAAATAATAGAAGTTGATGCCACTATGGCGGAATTGGCAGACGCGCAACGTTCAGGTCGTTGTTTGGTTTATCCAAGTACAGGTTCGACTCCTGCTAGTGGCATAGAACTTAGTGATAATACTGGGATTTTGAGCGATAGTGTCTTAGATAGAAAGTGGTTGGTTCTATCTGGGGCACTTTTTTTGCTTGCATGTGTCGCTCAGGACAACTAACGGAAAAAATGCTATAATCTAAGTATAGTTAAACATTTAAATAACCAGTTGGGAGTGGAGAATTATGGAATTGATCAAGCAAGAATACCGCAACATTTTAGTACCAGTTGATGGTTCCAAAACGGCTGAAAAAGCTTTAGAGCGTGCAACTGAGATCGCGTTACGAAATAAAGCACACTTAGATATTTTAAATGTGATCGATCTCAAACAATTTTCCGTTAGCTTTGGTGGGATGGTCGATGCTAATGGCGATGCGGTCTACCAAACATTTGAAGATGTTGAAGGCTATTTGAGTACCTTAGTTGAACGTGTAAAAAAACAAGGGCTAGAAGATGTAACGGCTCATGCACGTTTTGGTTCACCACGAGCTGTGATCGCGCGTGAATTCCCAGATGATCATGAAAATGATCTCATTATCATGGGGCCAACTGGCTTAAATCCAGTCGAGCGGTTATTAGTTGGTGCGGTAACTGATTATGTTACTCGTGCTGCTAAGTGTGATGTTATCATTGCACGTTAAGAATTAATCTATTTTCAGAGAAAGGTCAAGGATGCAAATCAATACTATTTCACTTGTGATCTATACTGCCCTGATCGTTTTATCAGCATATAATTTACGCTTAGCTTGGCGTTTGTCTAAGTTGCAGACTTCAGCTTTGTTGCGTCGGCCAGAGGATATTTTGCCCGATGAAAGTGCGCGTTTACAAGCGATCGATCAAGACAAGAAGAAATGGAATATTTTAGGGCGAATCTTTTTTTGGGTAGCATTGTTAGTTGCTTTTGTCGGTGAGATGGAGGAATTAGCGTTCTTTCTCAGTTTATATTCTATTTGCAATATTATTGTATTGCGTGGAAATATCGCGACCCTAAATATTTTAGTAGCTAAATAATAAGTTTGTATGTGAGGCGGAAAAAATCAAACGATACAGTATGATATTATTAGACGGACTAGCGGCTATGATCGTCTTATTGGCGTTATGTCGGTTAGCTTCTGATCAAGCGTGGCGGTCAGTATTGTATTACTATACGATCAGTAATTATTTGATGTTATTTCCATATAATCGGCGTCAACAATTACTAACTAAGCAAAGTAAAGCAGTCGTTGAAGCAAACCGACCGTTACGTCGTTTAAAACCTAAGACAAAACGTCAAGTCGATAGTGAACTTTTAACTAATTTAGTAAAATCATTTTCGAAAATTTGTTTAGAGATAATTATAGCTCCATACTATTTTATGAGCTATTACTTTAAGACTGAAAAATAGTGGCTTCGATGAGTGAAGTCACTATTTTTTTAGGCTCTATTAAATTGATTTACTATTAATGACTGGTTGAAAAAAGGATCGAAACGGAAAAAATGCTGAGGGGAATTTGGAATGGATATGAAAATATGATGAAATTTATTTAATCTTTCGTATTGACTAATCTCCAAATTCTTTGCTATAATCTGTTTATTCTAATGTAAACTTTCAGAAAAAATTTATATAGGAGGATTTTCTATGGGTAAACTGTGGAAAAAGATGACGCATAAAAAAGATCCAAAAGAGTATCAAAAAAAGGATGCTCATCTACTTCAAGTTTTAGGCGTTAAGGACTTTTTAGCGTTAGGTGTAGGAACGATCGTATCGACCTCGATTTTCACACTTCCAGGGATCGTGGCAGCGCAACATGCGGGTCCTGCTGTGGTTTTATCATTCTTAGCAGCAGCGGTCGTTGCAGGGCTAGTTGCCTTTGCATATGCTGAAATGTCTTCTGCCTTACCATTTGCTGGTTCAGCTTACTCTTGGATAAACGTTGTCTTTGGTGAAGGCTTTGGCTGGATCGCCGGTTGGGCTTTACTAGCTGAATACTTTATTGTTGTTGCCTTTGTTGCTTCAGGACTTTCAGCTAATTTGCAAGGTCTTTTGGAACCACTAGGCTTTAAGTTACCAGTGCAGTTATCAGCAGCTTTTGGAACAAATGGTGGTGTAGTTGATATTTTGGCGATTTTAGTGGTCGTCTTAGTTGCTATTCTACTTTCACGCGGAACATCTGGTGCTGCGGCTGTTGAAAATTTATTGGTTATTTTGAAAGTAGCTGCGATCTTAATTTTCATTGCCGTTGGTGCAACTGCTATCAAAACAGCTAACTATCATCCATTTATTCCAGCTCATAAAGTCAATGCCGATGGGACTTCATTTGGTGGTTGGCAAGGGATCTATGCTGGTATTTCATCGATCTTTTTATCATATATCGGTTTTGATTCGATCGCAGCGAATGCGGCTGAAGCTAAGAATCCATCTAAAACGATGCCACGCGGGATCTTGGGGTCCTTGTTGATCGCAGTTGTTTTATTCTCAGGTGTTTCTTTAGTCTTGGTCGGGATGTTCCATTATTCAAAATATGCTGGTAATGCTGAACCAGTTGGTTGGGCTTTACGGCATGCGGGTTATCCGATCGTTGCGACAGTTGTCCAAGCGATCGCCGTGATCGGAATGTTTACTGCCTTGATCGGGATGACTTTAGCTGGTTCACGTCTGCTCTATTCATTTGGGCGTGATGGCTTGTTACCTAAGTGGTTAGGTGAGTTAAACAAGAACAATTTACCAAATCATGCCTTGGGCTTATTGTCTGGCGTTGCGATCGTTTTAGGGGCGATCTTCCCATTTGCTTTCTTATCGCAATTGATCTCAGCTGGGACATTGATCGCCTTTATGTTTGTGACGATCGGGATCTACCGCTTACGTCCACGTGAAGGTAAAGATTTACCAGTACCAGGCTTTAAGATGCCGCTTTATCCGGTCTTGCCAGCATTAGCATTTTTAGGTGCTTTGTTTGTCTTCTTAGGTTTGGATCATATGGCAAAACTTGTTACCGGGATTTGGTTTGTGCTGGGACTTTTAATTTATATTATCTACGGGATGAATAATGTAGAAGAACAAAAATAGATAAGAAAAAAATGCGTGAGAAACTTTCACGCATTTTTTGTTTCTAAAGGATGTCAAGGCAAAATCAAAGTTGTATTTTCAAAATTTTGCAACCATTTTTTACGCTCGACGCGCTTTTTAAAAGCTTCGAGCGTATTTTTTTCAAGGTAAGCCGATGTTGGGACGATCTTTTCTGAAAATAGATCAGCTAGACCGTATGGCGCAATAAATTCAAAATTTGTTGCTGGTGAGTGGCAAATTCCTACGGCACTACAGGTTTCAGGAAAAGTTGCGATCACGTCAGCTAGCGAATCTTTACCTTGAAATTCCGGTCTATGAGGATTATTAAGTGAAATATTAGTCAATTCCCACAGATATTTAGAATGACGCTGATTTAGTTCAGTTTTACGTGTTAGATACTGTTCGTAGGATTCATTAGGATCAAGATAATAAATGTCTAAATTTCCAAGCATCAAATTGAAGGGTTTTTCTTCGCGTTCGGACCAAACTAGGTCGCGGATACTTCCGGCACAAAGAAAAGCGTCTCCAAGATGCATTTTATCTAAGATCGTAAAAACTTCACGAAATTCTGGTCTTTTCTGGATCAATGTTAACAATTGTTCATCTAATGTCATAGGTAATGCGGCTTCCTTTCAAAGTGTTTCGCATTTTTCTACAATAGCACATCAGTTTGGATTTGGCAAAAAGAAAACAGTAATCGTTTTGCTGTCAATTATCGAGGAATTGAACTAAAATATAGGCGAAGATGTAGCTATATTTTGAAAAGAGGTCTTTACATTGAAACACTATAAAACGATCTTAGTTGGTCTGGATGGCTCAGCTAATTCACTTAGTGCCCTTGAAAAAGCTGGGGAATTAGCCCGATCTATGGATGCTAAGTTAGTTTTGGTCACTGTAGTCGACCACAAACTCCAAGTAGGCTTTGGAGGACCTGGACTTGAGGTCAACACTTTATCAGCTGAGCAACTTGAGATAAAACAAGAGCAGGCCCAAAAAATGCTGGCCCACTATCAAGTAAAGCTACCTGAAAAAGTTAATTATCAAGCGGTGGTCGTTATTGGTGATCCTAAGGAGATGCTAAGCGAAATACTACCAAAGAAGTATCAAGCTGAATTGGTGATCGTTGGTGCAACTGGCTTAAATAAGCTCGATCGTTTTATTTTGGGTTCAACAGCAGCGTATGTAGTTCGAAACACTAAGGCAGATACACTGGTCGTCAATGAATAGTTAAATTTTTTGATTATTACAGGCGAAACTTTTTTGTAACGAAATCTTAAAAAAAGTTTGTTAACAAATACCGTCAAAAGTGGTAAATTAGTCAAGTCAAGATCAATTTATGTTTTTTGGGAGGCTTTGTGATGGGCAATAAACTTGATATTTTGCATGAGTATCAGTTAGCGGAGCAAAAATGTGCCGAGCTCACCAATGTTTGCGAAAAATTACATGGAACTAAACGTGGTAGCCATCTGGTGGCTGTATATGATGCTAAACTAAAAGATACAAAAGACCGCCGGGATCATCTAGGTGTGATCTTAAAAGCGATGGATGCTGCTGAAGATTAGAATTTGAAAAATAATTACAGGAAGTGATATATCGCTTCCTGTTTTTTAGTATCTAGCAGCATGGTGCAAAATCTAGCTTAAAATGATAAAATTAACAAGAGAATCAGTTTGGTAAGTGGGTGGCACGGACCCATTTTTTAGTTTAGAAAGGATTTTTGGATAGATGCCACAAAAGACAAAAAAGACGCCAATGATGGAACAATATTTGGCAGTCAAAAAACAGTATCCCGACGCCTTTTTATTTTATCGTTTAGGGGATTTCTATGAGATGTTTTACGATGATGCGGTCAAAGGAGCTCAGATACTTGAGTTGACTTTGACGACGCGTAATAAAAATGCGGTCGATCCGATCCCAATGTGCGGTGTACCGCATCATGCTGCACAAAATTATATTGATATTTTAGTTGACCAAGGCTATAAAGTAGCGATCTGTGAGCAAGTTGAAGACCCTAAAACGGCCAAGGGGATGGTCAAGCGTGAGGTGGTCCAACTAGTGACACCTGGGACGATCATCGACCAAAATGCAAGTGAAGCTAAAGAAAACAACTACTTAACAGCGCTACATGAAAAAGACGGACAGTATGGTTTTGCCTACGCTGATCTATCGACGGGTGAGATCAAAGCAGCGACTTTAACGAGCACTGAGTCGCTGCTAAATGAATTGATGAGTTTGCAGACCAAAGAAGTTGTGATCGATGATTCACTTAGTCAACCAACGCAAACATTATTAGAACAACTGAAAGTTTTGATGTCAGATCAACCAGAAGTGATGCCAAGCGCAGAAGTTTCGTATGTGAGTCAAGATCTCCAGCAGACGTTAGAAAAGCAAGCTGTCAAGCAATTGCTAGCATATTTGACTACAACGCAAAAACGCTCTTTAGCCCATTTACAAAAAGCCGTCCACTATGAACCATCCCACTATTTGAAATTAGATCACAATGCCCAACGTAATTTAGAATTATTGAAAAATTTACGGACACATAAAAAATCTGGGACCTTGCTTTGGCTGTTAGACGAGACTAAGACAGCCATGGGAGCTCGTTTATTGAAACAATGGATCGGACGCCCATTATTAGATCTCCAGCAGATAAAGCAGCGACAAGCGATCGTTGAAAATCTATTAGATAATTATTTTGAACGTTCAGGGATCATTGAACAATTGACCCAAGTTTATGATCTTGAACGTTTAGCTGGGCGCGTAGCATTTGGCAATGTCAATGGTCGTGATCTAGTCCAGTTGCGGACTTCGCTTGCTCATATTCCGCAGATCCGCTATATTTTAGAACAACTAGACCAAGATATTTATCATGATTTTTTGACCGAATTAGATCCAGTCGAAGATGTTGCTGACCTGATCGAACAAGCGATCGTTGATGAACCGCCGCTATCGATCACTGAAGGGAATTTGATCAAAGCTGGCTATAATGCTCAGTTGGATGAGTACAATGATGCGATGAAAAATGGGAAGCAGTGGCTAGCTCAGTTAGAAGCACGCGAACGTCAAGTAACGGGGATCTCCAATCTAAAGATCGGTTTCAACCGCGTATTTGGTTATTATATTGAAGTTTCTAAAGCCAATGTCAAAAAGCTTCCGCAGGATCGTTATCAACGAAAACAGACGCTGACGAATGCCGAACGCTTTATCACACCTGAATTAAAGGAAAAAGAAGAATTGATCTTAGGCGCAGAGACTAAAGCTTATGAGCTAGAATATCAATTGTTCACCCAGATCCGTGACCAGATCAAAGACCAGATCAAGCGACTACAAAAATTGGCAGCTAAGGTCGCTCAATTAGATGTCTTGCAAAGTTTTGCGACTGTTAGTGAGGATAATCATTTTGTCCGTCCAAGGTTGAGCCAAAATGAGCGCACTTTGGATATCGTCGATGGTTGGCATCCAGTAGTCGAAAAAGTTTTAGGTAAGCAAAGTTATATCCCAAATGATGTCAAAATGTCTTCAAAGTTGGATATCTTATTGATCACTGGACCAAATATGTCTGGGAAAAGTACCTATATGCGACAATTGGCGCTCAGTGTGATCATGGCACAGATAGGCTGTTTTGTCCCAGCTAAACAAGCAAAAATGCCGATCTTTGACCAGATCTTTACTCGGATCGGAGCGGCCGATGATCTGATCTCGGGAGAATCAACTTTCATGGTCGAAATGAAAGAAGCTAATTTAGCTTTAAAACAGGCGACTTCAAATAGCTTGTTACTCTTTGATGAGTTAGGACGTGGGACGGCTACTTATGATGGAATGGCTTTAGCCCAAGCGATCATTGAGTATGTGCACGATAAAGTCAAAGCTAAGACGCTCTTTTCAACACACTATCACGAATTGACGGTACTCGAACAAGAATTGCCACGTTTGGCAAACATTCACGTTGGTGCAGTCGAAAAAGATGGCGAGTTAGTCTTTTTACACAAGATGCAAGCTGGTCCAGCTGATCGTTCTTATGGGGTTCATGTTGCAAAACTAGCTAGTATGCCCGCAAGTTTATTGACGCGGGCCGATACGATCTTACATCAACTAGAAGGAAAAGACGTGCAAAAAACGACGGCTATGCTTAAAGAGGTCGCCCCAGTTCAAGTTGAAACTGAGGCTGATGATAGTGAAGCTCAACTTTCGCTCTTTAGCCCCGAAGTTGTGACGCCCAAGGAACCTGTTGGCAAAGAAAAGGATGTTTTGACCGAGATCTTGGATCTAAATTTAATGGCGATGACGCCGATGGATGTAATGAATGCAGTATTTAAATGGCAAGAAAAATTAAAATAGCAAGGTGAGACGAAAATGGCTAAAATCCATGAGTTAGCGACTGTTTTAGCCGATCAGATCGCAGCCGGTGAAGTTGTTGAAAGGCCAGCCTCAGTGGTCAAAGAGTTGGTAGAAAATGCGATCGATGCTAACAGTACGCAGATCGATATTTATGTTAAAGAAGCAGGTATCAAAGAAGTCACTGTGATCGATAATGGTGAAGGGATCGCTGCTGAAGATGTTCCGCTGGCATTTTTTAGGCATGCGACAAGTAAGATCAAGGATCGCCAAGACCTTTTTCAAGTAAATACACTAGGGTTTCGAGGCGAGGCGTTACCAAGTATTGCTTCAGTGGCTGATGTTTGCTTGGAGACCGCACTTCAGACTGAAACGCAGGGGACATTTTATCATGTGCGTGGTGGAGAAGTTACCGCCCATAAGCCAGCAGCCATGCGCCAAGGCACAAAGATCACAGTAACTGATCTATTTTATAATACGCCTGCTCGTTTAAAATATCTCAGTTCGCTTCAGACAGAGCTAGCCGCGATCAGTGATATCGTCAATCGCTTGGCTTTAAGTCACGGTGAGATCGCTTTTGCTCTATATAACAATGGCAAGAAGATCTTGCAAACGGCGGGAAATGGCAAACTGATCCAAACGGTAAGTGCGATCTATGGGATCCAAAATGCCCGGCAGATGGTATCTTTTTTGGGAGAAGACCTAGATTTTAAGGTCCAAGGTTATGTGTCGTTGCCTAAATTGACGCGTGCTTCTCGAAATTATATCAGTTTGCTGATCAATGGCCGATATATCAAAAATAAGCAATTGCTAAAAGCAGTTTTAAAAGGCTATGGCTCAAAATTGATGGTCGGACGCTATCCTTTTGGGGTCATCGACATTCACTTGGATCCTTTATTAGTTGATGTCAATGTGCATCCGACTAAACAAGAGGTCAGGATCAGTAAAGAAGAGCAGTTAGCGGATCTGATCGAACAAACGATCTATGCGCGTTTAGCTAAAGAAAATCTGATCCCGAGTGCCTTAGAAAATCTTAATTCAAAGCCTAAGACTAAACGTGAACCTAAAGCTAAACAGTTAGACTTTACCTTAGCTGAAACAAGCGATAGCTATGAAGTAAAACCAAAGAAGAAGCGTTCGACCGCTGAGATGACCCAGGTCTTGCTGGGAAATTCTTTAGAACAGCCCCAAGAATCTGAGCCCGCTAAAGCCCAAGACGTAGCGCTAACTAAGCCAGTGATCATAGAAGATAGGCGCCAACTAGACTCTGATGCACTCAAGGCGTGGGATGAAAAATATCAAACAAAAGTACAAGCCAAGTCAATAGATACAACAGCGCTAGAAGCTGAGGCTGATGATCAGGCTAGCCAAACGCAGGTAAAAGAAAAATTTCCTGGGTTAACTTATATCGGACAACTCCATGGAACTTATTTGTTGGCGCAAGCAGCGGATGGGTTATATCTAGTTGACCAGCATGCTGCTCAAGAGCGGTGTAAATATGAATACTATCGTGAAGCGATCGGTGAAGTTTCAAAAGCGCAACAGGAGTTACTGGTGCCGATCATCTTATCTTATCCGACGACAGATACACTGAAGATCAGTGAAAATCGTACTAAATTAGCCGAGCTAGGGATCGAGTTAGAAGAGTTTGGACAAAATACTTTTATCGTAAGACACCATCCAACATGGTTCATCAAGGGGCAAGAAGAAGATACGCTCAAAGAAATGATCGAATGGTTTTTAGCAGATCATAAATTGACAGTTGCAAAATTTCGTGAAAAAACAGCGATCATGATGAGTTGTAAGCGATCGATCAAGGCTAATCACCATTTAGACGATTTTCAAGCTAAGTCTTTATTGGATCAACTGGCTAAATGTAATAATCCATTTAATTGTCCGCATGGTAGACCGACTTTAGTGCATTTTAGCAACTCAGAGCTTGAGCGGATGTTCAAACGGATCCAAGATCCTCACCAAGGAAAACAGACCGAATTGTAAAAAATTTCAGTCAAGATGTTGTTTCTGTGGTAACATTAAAAGGCATGTAGAAAAAGAACAGGTGAAAATTTATGTATGAATATATCATTGGGACGATAGTTAAAGTTACGCCGCGTTATATCGTAGTTGAGAGTGGTCAAATGGGGTATTTAGTATTTGTAGCTAATCCATTTCGCTATCAAGTCGATCTTGACCGTCAACAAAAGATCTATTTGCACCAAGCTGTTCGTGAGACCGAGATCATGCTTTATGGCTTTGTTGATGAAGCTGAGAAGCAACTTTTCTTGAAATTATTGAATGTTTCGGGGATCGGACCGAAAAGTGCGCTAGCGATCTTAGCCAGTGAAGACCATAGTGGTTTGATCAATGCGATCGAACAAGAAGATGATGGTTACTTGACTAATTTTCCTGGTATCGGTAAGAAAACGGCTAAGCAGATCATTTTAGACTTGAAGGGCAAGCTAAATGACCTAGACCAGACTAAGCTCATCGGGCAACAAGGGATCGAATTGACCACGACTGAGCAGCCATATTTACAAGAAGCGATCGAAGCCTTAAGTGCATTAGGTTATACGAAAACTGAGATCAAGCGAGTTGCTAAGAAGTTAGAAACATACACTGGCGATTCGACTGATGCTTATTTACGCCAAGGACTACGCTTGATCATGAAAAAATAAGTAGAAGGGACTGATTTGGATGGAAGATGAGCGTTTGATCTCAAATGCGGCTTTTGATCAAAATGATGTGCAAACAGAATTGAGTCTACGTCCGCAAAAACTAGCTCAATATATCGGTCAAGAAAAGATCAAGCAAAAAGTAGCGATCTATATCGAAGCTGCTAAAAATCGCCAAGAATCACTTGACCATGTCTTGCTCTATGGACCACCGGGTTTAGGTAAGACGACTTTGGCAACGATCATTGCTAATGAATTGGAAGTCAAGATCAAGACGACGACAGGACCAGCCATTGAACGTCCAGGTGATCTAGTGGCGCTATTAAATGAACTTGAACCAGGCGATGTGCTCTTTATCGATGAGATCCATCGAATGCCAAAGAGTATCGAAGAGATGCTTTATTCAGCGATGGAAGATTTTTATATTGATATCATCGTTGGACAAGATGCGACCGCTCATCCGGTCAGATTTCCGCTACCACCGTTTACTTTGATCGGAGCTACGACTAAAGCGGGCATGTTGTCGGCTCCTTTGCGTGCACGTTTTGGGATCGTTGAGCATATGAACTACTACACTGACGCTGAGCTAGCGCAGATCGTTACCCGTTCTGCCAGTGTTTTTTCAACGGCGATCAGCGAGCAAGGAGCCTTGGAGATTTCGCGCCGTTCGCGAGGGACTCCGCGTGTGGCCAATCGTTTATTAAAGCGCGTCCGTGATTTTGCGCAGGTAGCAGCCAAAGAACAAATCGACCTTGAGATCGTAAAATTTGCTTTGGAGATGCTGCATGTTGATGAGCGGGGCTTAGATGAGACCGATCACAAAGTTTTAAGAACAATGATCGAATTATACGGTGGTGGGCCAGTGGGTCTGAACACTTTGTCTGCCAATATCGGTGAAGATACTGAAACGATCGCCGATATGATCGAACCCTATCTCTTACAGATCGGGTTTATCAAGCGAACTGCTCGGGGACGTGTTGTGACCCCCTTGGCGTATAAGCATTTACGCCTACCATATACCAAAAATTAAAGAGGATGATTTTTTTGACAGAAGAACATTTAACGACCGAAGATTTTGATTATGAGCTACCCGAAGAATTGATCGCGCAAACACCTTTAGAACATCGCGACCAATCACGGATGCTAGTCTTAGATTCTAAAACAGGAAAATATCAAGATGACTATTTTTACAATGTGATCGACCGTTTAGAGCCTGGTGATGCCTTAGTCATGAATGATTCACGTGTTTTACCAGCTCGGATCTATGGTGTCAAACCAGATACTGGTGGACATTTAGAAGTGCTACTTTTAAATAACATCAAAGGTGATCAATGGGAGACTTTGGTCAAACCAGCTAAACGGGCTAAAGTTGGTACTAAGATCAGCTTTGGCAACGGTGAATTAACGGCCGTTGTCAAAGAAGAGCTTGAACATGGTGGTCGGATCGTTGAATTTGAATACGATGGTATCTTCCTAGAGGTCTTAGAAAGCTTGGGGGAAATGCCATTACCACCATACATCAAGGAAAAATTGGATGATCCTGAAATGTATCAAACAGTTTATTCTAAAGAAGTCGGTTCTGCCGCTGCTCCTACAGCGGGACTCCACTTCACGGAAGAATTATTGGCTAAGATCGAAGCTAAAGGTGTCAAATTAGTCTACTTGACATTACATGTTGGTTTAGGAACTTTTAGACCAGTCAGTGTGGATAATATTGAAGAACACAAAATGCACAGTGAGTTTTACCGTTTGTCAGAAGAGGCGGCTAAAACATTAAATGAAGTTCGCCAAAATGGTGGTCGGATCGTAGCTACAGGAACGACCTCGATCCGGACGCTAGAAACGATCGGTAGCAAATTTAACGGTGAGATCAAGGCTGATAGCGGTTGGACCGATATCTTTATCAAGCCAGGTTATGAATGGAAAGTAGTCAATGCTTTCATCACTAATTTCCATTTACCAAAATCAACATTAGTAATGTTAGTTTCAGCCTTTACAGGTCGTGAAAATATTTTGAATGCTTATCGCCACGCGGTTGAAGAAAAGTATCGCTTCTTTAGCTTTGGTGATGCAATGTTTATTTATTAAAGCAAGTATAATTTCCCTAGAAAGATAAAATGTGGGGGATAAGCTAAAAAAGAATCGAGAAAGGAAGTATATAATTCTTTCTAAATGGCATATGTGTATGCTATTCCACATTTTTATATCACAAATAGATGACTGAACCAGCAATTAAATATCGTTTGATCAAGAAAGAAAAGCATACTGGCGCGCGTTTAGGCGAGATCATCACGCCACATGGTACATTTCCAACGCCGATGTTTATGCCTGTTGGGACCCAAGCGACCGTGAAAGCTATGTCACCAGAGGAATTAAAAGCAATGGGGGCTGGGATCATTTTATCCAACACCTATCATTTGTGGTTACGCCCTGGTGAAGATCTAGTTAAAGAAGCCGGTGGTCTGCATAAATTTATGAACTGGGATCAAGGTATCTTGACTGATTCCGGTGGCTTTCAAGTCTTTTCACTAGCTGATATGCGTAATATCACAGAAGAAGGCGTTCATTTCAAGAGCCACTTGAATGGAGCCCCACTTTTCTTGTCGCCGGAAAAAGCGATCCAGATCGAAAATGCTTTGGGCTCAGATATCATGATGAGTTTTGATGAATGCCCACCATTTTACGAAAGTTATGATTACATCAAAAAATCAGTTGAACGGACGAGCCGTTGGGCAGAACGGGGCTTAAAGGCGCACCAAGATCCTGAAAAACAAGCTTTGTTCGGGATCGTTCAAGGGGGCGGGCACGAAGATCTACGTAAATTAAGTGCTCGTGACCTTGTTTCGTTAGATTTCCCAGGTTATTCGATCGGGGGACTATCGGTTGGTGAATCTAAAGCTGAAATGAATCGAGTCTTAGACTTTACGACACCATTACTTCCCGAAGATAAGCCACGTTACTTGATGGGAGTTGGCTCTCCAGATGCTTTGATCGATGGGGTCTTACGTGGAGTTGATATGTTTGATTGCGTCTTGCCAACACGGATCGCACGCAATGGTACATGTATGACCTCACATGGACGTTTAGTCGTTAAAAATGCTAAATATGCGCGTGATTTTTCACCGATCGATGATAACTGTGATTGCTACACTTGCCGTAATTATACCCGGGCTTATGTGCGTCACTTGTTCAAAGCGGATGAAACATTTGGTTTACGTTTGACGAGTTATCATAACTTGTATTTCTTGCTCAATTTGATGAAGCAAGTTCGCCAAGCGATCATGGAGGATAATTTACTCGAATTTAAAGAACATTTCTTTGAAGAGTATGGTTTAAATGTTAAAAATCCAAAAAACTTTTAGTTCTTAAGGCAAATACGCTAGTTTTTAGTAGATTTTTTTGATACAGTTATAAGGAGCACATATACTAAGGAGGCAAATATTGTGAATTCTTCAATTTCAACAATTGTAATGTTTGTTGTTTTGATCGGTTTGATGTATTTTATGATGATCAGACCCCAAAAGAAACAACAACAACAACATCAAGAAATGATGAACGCCTTGAAACCAGGCGATGAGATCGTAACTATCGGTGGTTTACATGGGGTCGTAAGTGAAGTAAATGCAGATAAAAACATCGTAACGATCGATTGCGATGGGGTCTATCTTGACTTTACTCGTTCAGCTATCGCGCGTGTTTTAAAGAAAGCAGCTGAAACAACGGCAACAGCCATAACAACTGAAGACAAAAATGACTCAGTTGTGGTAGATGAAACAAAAGAAGATAAATAATTTTGGGGATGTCTGTGTGACATCCTTTTTTAGTAGATTTTACTTGCGGGTTTTAGTAAAACGGAGTATTATGAAACAAACTAATTGATGCTTAAGCATTAGTGGGGAGGAATTTTAAATGAGAAAATTAGGTGTTATCGGAATTGGTAATGTTGGTGTAACTGTAGCTTATACGATCGTTTCTCAAGGGATCGCAGACGAACTTGTGATGATCGATACCAATGATAAAAAAGTCTTAGCTGAAAAGTTGGACTTTGAAGATGCAATGCCACGGATGCCATATCACACCGAGATTAAGATCCAAGATTATGCTGATTTAAAAGATGCCGATGTTGTGATCACTGCCTTTGGTGATATTCAAGCCAGTGTCAGAACCGGTAATCGTTTTGCAGAATTTGAGATCAACAGCAAAAATGCGGTCGAAGTAGGGCGTAAGTTAAAAGAAGCTGGTTTTAATGGGGTCTTGATCAATATTTCCAACCCATGTGATGCGATCACGACGATCTTGCAACAAGAAACTGGGTTACCACGCAACCGTGTCTTTGGAACTGGGACTTTCTTGGATACAGCACGAATGCAACATGTAGTGGGGGACTACTTACACCAAGATAGCCGTAATATCGATGGTTATGTTCTAGGGGAACATGGAAATTCCCAATTCAACGCTTGGTCGACTGTTCGGGCTAATAATAAACCGATCACGGAGATCTTGAGCCAAGCTGAGCTCGAGGCTTTAGATAGCAAACCATCTGAAGGAGCTTGGACAGTGGCAAGTGGCAAAGGTTATACTTCTTATGCGATCGCAACTTGTGGGGTGCGGTTAGCGCAAGCAGTCATGTCTAACGCTAAATTATTTGCTCCCGCTTCAGTATATGTTGAAGCTTTAGGAACATATATCGGTTATCCAGCGATCATTGGCGCTGAGGGGGCCGAAGAAGTAGTTGAGCTTAAATTAAATGCTAAAGAAGAAGAGCAGCTTGCACGCTCAGTCCAATATATCAAAGATCATGTAGCCCAACTTGGGAAGGACTAAACAAAGCGTGAGCCCGTGTAGATGATATAAGAAAACGTCAGGAAACATATCCTGGCGTTTTTTATTATCTAGCCTAAAAAAATAGGCACCTTGCCGTCGCAAAGTGTCTATCTAAAAATTAAACTGTTAATTTAAGGGTTCGAGTGTAAAATTGAGTTCTAGTGGTTTATCAGCTTTGAGCCAGTAAGCTTCATGAACTGGTGCCCCCCAAGAATCATCACCGCCGACACCCATTTGCTCAGCCATGAGACGTAACCAAGCAAAGCGCATTGGTGGTAGTTCATCTTGATGGAGCGCTTCTTCAAGCATCATTGTACTATATGGTAAAAGGCTAGCCGAAAATGCGTGTTTAGTAGCACTGATCTTTAGTCCAAGCTCTTTGTCATCTGTAAGCACTAAGGAGCGGACATCACAGTGATTTCCTGTCTCTTGTGGAACTAAATAGGAAGCAACACTGTCTTTAGCAGTTGTAGTAAATGTTCCTAAGCGTGCCCCAAGTTTACGGTCGAGATAATTTTCGGCTGGGCCACGACCATAGTAAGTCATGCTATCGTATTTAGCAGGTAACTTGAATTCAAGCCCAAATGTCGGTAGGGATGGTAAGTCTGGGTATCCTGGATATTTGGCACTTACATTGACTTTACCTGTTCCATCGACCAAATACGTGACTTGAACGGTGGCTTGCTTTGGTAATGGTAATTCATAGGTGTAACTTACTTCAACGGCGTGTTCTTTAGATGCTACTTGAAGATCAACGACTTTGGCAAATTTACCAGCACCTAACCACATTGCACGTTCAAAGCCATGACCACAACCACGATCATTATCGGTCATTGGACGCCAGAATAATAGTTGTGGTGTTCGCGTGATAAATTCTTGGCCACTGTATTTAAGTGAGACTAACCCACCTTTGTCTTTAGATAAGAGCACTTCGAAGTTTTTACCCGAGATCCCGATATTGACGTCTCCCATAGCGACTTTAGGCGTACCTTGAGCTTTAAATTCCGGTAAAGCGTAACGGATCACAGTTTGCCCGAAATTGATCTCAAAGCCAGCTTTGGCCCAAGCTGTATCTTTAGCTAAATGTTGTTGGACTTCGTAGATGACCTCACCTGCTTTAGGTAATGGAAGTTCAAGGTCAAAGTGCTTGCTTTCTTGAGGTAAGACGATCAATTGATAGTCTTTTTCGAAAACAACTTTGCCGTCTTGCAAGACACGTGCAGTAAAATAGCTGTCTGCACTATTAGTGAATAAGCCATCATTGGTCAATGTGACACCAGTTTCATCGGGCTCGATCTTAATGTCAGCGTATAGATGCTTGACTTCTTGGGCTTTAGGAGAGATCGTTCGGTCAGCAAAGACTAAACCATCGCCACAGAATTCGTAATCACTTGGACGGTCGTTAAAATCGCCCCCATAAGCTAAACGCGTCGTATCACCTAATTTTTGATAGAGCGCTTGGTCAATGTAATCCCAAATAAAGCCACCTTGGTAGTGTGGGTATTTCTCAAGTTTAGTGTAGAGCTCTAAGCCACCGACTGAGTTCCCCATAGCATGCATGTATTCACATGAGATATATGGTTTCTTAGGCTCGTTTTGGAGATATTCCTCGATCTCATGTGGTTTAGCATACATTCGACTTTCGATATCTGTAATGTAGTCAAATTCGCGATTCCAAGTCACACCTTCATAATGAACGACACGGGTCGGATCTTTGTGACGTAAATAATCACCCATTGCTGCAATATCTGTTCCAGCATAAGATTCATTACCTAACGACCAAATGAGGACACTTGGATGATTTTTATCACGTTCAAACATGCTATTAGCGCGATCGATACAGGTCGGTTCCCATTCTGGTAGGTTACCAGGGATGTTCCATGATGGTTCACAGGCACCGAGTTTTTGCCAAGAACCGTGGGATTCAAGATTAGCTTCATCGATCAAGTAGATCCCATATTCATCACATAAGCGATACCAAAGCGTTTGGTTAGGGTAGTGAGATGTGCGTACGGCGTTGATGTTATGGCGTTTCATAAATTTAATATCCCATAACATATCTTCTTTGGTGATCGCGCGGCCGAGTTTAGGATCAAATTCGTGGCGGTTGACCCCTTTAAAGATGATACGTTTACCATTTAATAGCATCAGACCATCTTTGATCTCAAACCGTCTAAAGCCGACTTTTTCTGGAACAAATTCGAAAACAGCGCCCTCTTTATCTTCTAAAGTCAATTCAAGTGTATATAAATTTGGAAGTTCAGCACTCCATGGCGCTACTTGACTTAATTCTTGGCTTAGATCGATCATTTGATTCAAAGGTACTTTGGTTTCAAAGACAACACGCTTATCAGGGTCTAAGAGACGCGCATGTAAAAAGTTATCAGTAGTTTGACCAGTCACCGTTGCTTTTAATTCAAAGACGCCAGTTTCATAGTCAGACGCTAGGTTTGCGGTAACGTGGATATCAGCTAGGTGAGCTTTAGGTAAAGCATACAAGAAGACATCACGGAAGATCCCGTTCAAGCGCCAGAAATCTTGGTCTTCGATCCAGCTAGCACTACTGTACTTAAAGACTTCAACGGCTAAATGGTTTTGCCCTTCGACTAAATATGGCGTTAGATCAAAGTCACTTGGAGTAAAGGAATCTTCGCTGTATCCGATAAAATGACCGTTTAACCAAACATAAAAGGCAGTAGCGACGCCTTGAAATGAAATATGAACGGGCTTGTCTTTTAGCGCGTGATCTAATTCAAAGGTCTTGATATAAGAAGCAATTTTATTTTTCTTAGGTAGTTTAGGGGGCCGGAGTTCTTCGTGACCGTCCCAAGGATACTGAGTATTAACATATTTATGCCCGTCAAATCCTTGTGTTTGTAAATGACCAGGAACTTGAATGTAGTCAAAACGGCCAAAATCAAAATCGGGTCTGATAAAATCAAGTTTTTGACTAGCGATATCAGGTTCGAGATGGACGCGCCAAGTTCCATTTAGACTTTGTTTTAGTGAATTTTTACCTGTTTTAGCACTGTAAAATTCGTGGTCGGAATGAGCGGCCAAACGATTTACGGCAAAAACAGTTGGGTCTTCAAGCCAAGATAATTTAGGTTTTGTTACATGCATCAGTAGGCTTCCTCCTTGGATAGATAGTAATTTTTAAATTTTTGCTACATCTCTATCGTAAACGATTACATTTAGATATTCAAGTTATATTTAGTAAAAATATTACTTTTTAAGGAAAATTAAATTACTAAAAAATTTGTTAATCTATAAAAGGAATCCAGTAGCAAAAGTCAAGCGATACGACTCTAAATACAAAATTAAGTAATTTTTAGTAAATAATCCTTGATTTGTCTTTTGAAAGCGGTTAAGATTAGAGTTGTAAAAGAAATAGTAATTATAGTTAGGAGAATTATGATGGAAACAAAAGAACGCCCTGTAAGTAAATTTACTTCACGTTTATCATATACTTTTGGCGCTTTTGGTAATGACGTATTTTATGCTGCTCTATCAAGTTATTTGATCATGTTCATTACCTCCCACCTTTTTAATACAGGTGATAAGGCAACTAATAACCGTTTGATCAGTTATGTGACTTTGATCATCATGATCTTACGGATCGTTGAATTGTTGATCGATCCTTTTATCGGAAATGCGATCGATCGAACAAAAACACGTTGGGGACATTTTCGTCCTTGGGTCGTAGTCGGTGGGACGATCAGTTCGGTCGCACTTTTGATCTTATTTACTAACATGGGTGGCTTGAATAAGTCAAATCCTTGGTTATATCTCTTTATCTTTGCCGTATTGTATATCACGATGGATATCTTCTATTCCTTTAAAGATATTGGTTTTTGGTCGATGCTACCGGCGCTTTCCTTTGATTCACGGGAACGTGAAAAGATCGCAACGTTAGCCCGTATCGGTTCAACGATCGGTGGTTCTTTAGTCGGGGTCGTTGTAATGCCATTGGTGTTATTCTTCTCACTTCAAAGTAATGGTGGGACTGGTGATGATCGTGGTTGGTTCTGGTTTGCCTTTATTGTTTGTGCTACCGCCTTTCTTAGTGCGTTGGCCGTTGGTTTTGGGACCCGCGAAGTTGAAAATGATCTCCGGAAAAACGAAGAAGATACAGCTGGTATCGGCGCTGTCTTAAAGATGTTAGTCAAAAATGACCAGTTGTTATGGGTAGCGATCGCTTATCTTTTCTATGGTATCGGGGTCAACTTGGTAAATGCGCTTGAATTGTACTACTTCACGTATATCATGGGCTTTTCTAAGGGCTTTTCGATCCTTTCATTTATCAATATGAGCGTTGGGCTTTTCTCGGTAGCTTTCTTCCCATTTTTAGCTAAGAAGTTTAGCCGTAAGCCATTATTTATCGGATGTTTGACGATGATGTTGATCGGTCTAGCAGTCTTTTCGGTTGCCGGAAGCAATTTAGCCTTAGTTTTGTTTGCCGCTGAATTATTCTTTATCCCACAACCAGTTGTTTTCTTGATCGTTTTGATGATCATCACTGACTCAGTTGAATATGGTCAATGGAAATTAGGTCACCGTGATGAATCATTAGCTTTATCCGTTCGTCCGTTAGTCGATAAATTCGGTGGTGCTATCTCCAACGGTGTTGTTGGTCAGATCGCTGTTTTAGCTGGGATGACTACAGGTGCAACTGCTTCTTCTATCACAGCAAGTGATCGATTTACCTTTAAGATCATGATGTTTGCGATCCCAGCCGTTATGATGTTGATCGGGATGTTTATCTTTGCTAAGAAGATCACTTTGACCGAAGAACGTCATGCACAGATCGTGGCTGAATTGGAAAAAACTTGGGGTGATCAATTTAGCAATGAAAGTAGTGAGGCTGGTGTCTTGATCAAAGACGATGAATTGACAGCCATGGTACCTGTAGCAGGTAAAGTGGTAGCTTTAGATGATGTCTCTGATCCAACCTTTGCTTCCGGTAAGATGGGAGCTGGAGTTGCGATCGTCCCTAGTGATGGTAAAGTTTATGCTCCGTTTGATGGGGTCGTAAAGACGGTCTTTGTCACCCGCCATGCGATCGGCTTAGTTTCTGACAACGGTATCCCAGCTTTGATCCATGTTGGGATCGGGACTGTTAAGATGAAAGGGACTGGTTTTGTCACATATGTCAATGAAGGTCAACATGTGACAAAGGGTGAACAGATCATGGAATTCTGGGATCCAGCGATCAAGAAGGCTGGTTTAGATGACACGGTGATGTTTACGTTTGCCAACTCAGATCTCCTTGAAAAATTTGATGTTGAAGTCAAGCCTGGGGCAAAAGTAAGTCATACCGATGTTGCAGTTAAGATCGAAAAATAGTTCCCCTAAAAACCTCGCTGGTAACTGCCGGCGAGGTTTTTTATGAGCGATCGGTAAATTATTTTAGTTGAAAAAAATTTAAATTTCGGCTACAATACAGGAAATTATACCAACGAAAAGAGGGCGCTTAGATGAACTATCAAGAACAAGATCCACAATTATGGGCAGCTATTGCAGCAGAAAAGAGACGCCAACAAGGAAACATCGAGTTGATCGCTTCAGAAAATATCGTTTCTGAAGGAGTCTTAGCAGCGCAAGGAAGTGTTTTGACCAACAAATATGCAGAAGGTTATCCTGGGAAACGTTATTATGGTGGTTGTGAATACATCGACGTTGTAGAAGATCTGGCGCTCGACCGTGCCAAAGAACTTTTTGGAGCTAAATATGCTAATGTCCAACCGCACTCCGGTTCCCAAGCTAATGCAGCTGCCTATCGTTCCTTGATCGCACCAGGGGATACGGTCTTAGGGATGGATCTTGCTAGTGGTGGTCACTTAACGCATGGTTCGCCGGTCAACTTTAGTGGTCAAACATATAATTTTGTCAGCTACGGCGTTGATAAGAAAACAGAACGCCTAGACTATGATGCGATCTTAGCTTTAGCCAAAGAAATCAAGCCTAAGTTGATCGTAGCGGGTGCCAGTGCGTATCCACGTGAGATCGATTTTGAGCGTTTTGGTCAAATCGCTAAAGAAGTCGGAGCTTACTTGATGGTCGATATGGCGCATATCGCAGGTTTAGTTGCAGCAGGTAAACACCAAAATCCAGTGCCATATGCGGATATCGTGACGACGACGACACATAAAACTTTACGTGGGCCACGGGGAGGCTTGATCTTGACTAATGACGAACAATTAGCTAAAAAGATCAATAGTGCTGTTTTCCCTGGATTACAAGGTGGTCCGTTAGAACATGTTATCGCAGGTAAAGCAGTTGCATTTGGTGAGGCGTTGCGCCCCGAATTTAATGATTACGCTACCCAAGTTGTCAAGAATGCTCAAGCTATGGCAGAAGTATTTGCACAAAATGACAAAGCTCGGCTGATCTCTGGGGGGACGGATAATCATCTATTATTAGTTGATGTTTTAGGTTTTGGATTGAATGGCAAAGAAGCTGAACAATTGCTCGATAGTGTTTCTCTGACTGTCAACAAGAACTCGATCCCATTTGAAACACTCAGTCCCTTTAAAACAAGCGGTATTCGTTTAGGTACTCCTGCGATCACAAGTCGTGGCTTTGATGAAGCTGATGCTAAAAAAGTAGCTGAGTTGATTTTAGCGGTACTTGAATCAAAAGGTGAAGCTAAAATTTTAGCTGATATCAAAACTAAAGTAGCGCAATTGACAGCCGCTCATCCGATCTATGAATAGGAAGTAATGTTAAAAAAGACCATAAACGTTGCGACGTTTATGGTCTTTTTTGATGTGAACTAATTTAAGCTACTGTCACGTTTGATCAGTTTAGTTCCCAAGGTCACCATTTCGGGTGTTTCTTGCTCTTGTTCGGCTAAGGTGCTAAGTAGAGTCACTGCTGAACGCCCCATTTGTTCAGTGAAGACTTTGATACTGCTAAGCGCAGGGAAAGCAAATTTTGCTAAAGATGTATCATTAAATGAGATCAAACTGACACGCTCGGGTACTGAAATATTATTTTCTTGTAGTGCGCGCAAAGCTCCGACGGCGATCGCATCATTAGCGATGAAAAAGGCTTGGGGTAGATCGTCGCCTAACTCTTTGATCGCTTGCTCCATCATTTGATAACCTGATTCAGGTGAAAATTTTCCGATGTAAACATAGCGCGGATCGTAAAGTTTTAGATCGCTCAAATAGTTTTTAAATGACCTGAAACGTGGATCGATCAGGGAATCAGTTTGATCGGCGGTCTTTTCTTCACCAGCTAAAAGTCCGATCTTGGTTTGATCTTGGCTCAAAAAGTGGTCTAAAGCCATTTTAACGGCACCATCAAAGTCAGAAATGACACAATTGTAGCCCAAATTCAAAGTATTGCTATCGACAAATACTAAATTTGAGTTTAAAGCAGCAATATCGTGACTTTCTTGGCGACTGTACTTGCCGATCGCAATCACACCATTAGCTTGGGTCGCTTTCTCCAAAGGATCATTATGAAAGATCCGCGTGATCTCATAGCCGAGCTTATGCGCTTGTTTTTCGATCCCTAAACGAATCGCGTAGTAATAAAGATCGTGGACTTCTTCTTGTTCGGTGTACCATTGAATGATCGCTAAACGTTTTTCCAAAGGTCGATCTTTTATCTGCTTTTTATTTTGAGTGTGCTTGACGTAATTTAGTTCTTCAGCAATTTTAAATATCCTGTTTCGAGTGTCAGGACTGACAGACATTGTTTCGTCATAATTTAAAACGCGTGAGACTGTAGCAGCAGAAACGCCTGCTTTAGTTGCGATATCTTTGATCGTAGCCATATTTTCCTCCATTCATGATCGTTACGTATAAGTATATGTAATCTAGTATAGCATAAGCTTAGTAAAAAAACGCCTACAAGTTGTATATAGTTTAGTAAAGGTTCGAATGAGCTTTTTTAAGAATGGGAAAATAAATGAAGTTGTTTTACTAAAAATTAAGTAAAAGCAGTTGCTAAATTCCGAAATTGTCTCTATAATTATAACTGTAAATAAAACGCTTGCACAAATAAAGAGAGGTAATGAAAATGGAAAAAACAGAATTAAAACAACGCTTTGAAGAGATCTTTGGTTGGCCCTCAGAAGCAGAGTTCTTCTCACCTGGTCGGATCAATTTGATCGGTGAACATACTGATTATAATGGGGGTCATGTTTTTCCGTGTGCGATCACTTTAGGGACTTATGGTGCTGCTGCTAAACGTGATGATCAAACGTTGCGTTTTTATTCAGAAAACTTTGCTGATGAAGGGATCATTGAAGTTCCATTAGCTGACCTACATTTTGACAAGGCCGACAAATGGACGAATTATCCTAAAGGCATGATCCATTTCTTAAAAGAAGCTGGACATAAGATCGACACAGGGATGGATGTCTATGTCAATGGTAATATCCCTAATGGTTCTGGTCTATCATCATCAGCTTCATTGGAATTGTTGATGGGTGTCATTGCACAACATTTATTTGATCTCGACCTTGAACGCCTCGACCTAGTAAAGATCGGGATGAAGACTGAAAATGACTTTATCGGTGTAAATTCAGGGATCATGGATCAATTTGCTGTAGGAATGGGACAAGAAAACAAGGCGATCTTGTTAGATACCAACACATTGAAGTATGATCTTGTCCCATTAGATCTAAAAGATAACGTGATCGTGATCATGAATACAAATAAACGTCGCGAATTAGCTGATTCCAAGTACAATGAACGGCGCAGTGAATGTGAGACTGCTTTAGAAGAGTTGAACACCAAATTGGCTGCCAAGAGCTTGGGTGCTTTGGATGAGCAAACCTTTGATGAGTATAGTTATTTGATTGCTGATGAAGCTCGTTTGAAACGGGCACGGCATGCAGTTTGGGAAAATCAAAGAACTTTACAAGCACGTGAAGCTTTACAAGCAGAAGATCTTGAAAAATTCGGGCGTTTAGTAAATGCCTCACATGTTTCATTGGAACATGATTATGAAGTAACGGGTAAAGAATTGGATACTCTAGCTCATACAGCTTGGCAACAACCAGGTGTTTTAGGTGCTCGGATGACGGGGGCAGGTTTTGGCGGTTGTGGGATCGCGCTTGTAAATAAAGCTGACGTTGAAGCCTTTAAGGAAAATGTTGGTAAAGTTTACGAAGAAAAGATCGGCTATGCACCAGCATTTTATATTGCTGAGATCGCGGATGGAACAAAAAAATTGTAAAAAAATGGGGGCATAAGAGATGAAAGCAGATGTAGTGGCACGCTTTGTAGATAGCGTTATTGCCAATAGTGATTATACACAAATGGATAAACCTTACCTGTATAATCGAGTTTTAGCGCTAGTCGGTGAAGAGGAGCTTAAACAAGAAGTTGAAACGACTGACTTGATCGCATTAAAAGATGAATTGTTAACGATCGCGGCTAAAAATGGTAAAGTAGGCGAAACGCAAAATGAACGTGATAATTTAGGCGCTGAGTTGATGAATTTTATCATGCCAGCCCCAAGTGTTTTGAACCAACGTTTCTGGCAAACATACGAAACAGATAAAAACAAGGCGATCGCAGATTTCTACGCATTAAGCAAACAAAATGATTATATCAAGACTAAAGCGATCGCTAAAAATATTGCCTACAGTGTGCCAACACAATATGGTGACATCGAGATCACGATCAATTTATCTAAACCAGAAAAAGATCCTAAAGCGATCGCAGCTGCTAAAAAGATGAAGCAAACCGGTTATCCTAAGTGCCAATTATGTATTGAAAATGAAGGTTACCAAGGACGGCTCGACTATCCAGCGCGTGCTGATCACCGGATCATTCGCTTTGATCTAGGTAACAAGACATGGGGCTTTCAATATTCACCTTATGCATATTTTAATGAACATTGTATCTTTTTAGATGGTAAACATGAGCCAATGGCGATCACAGCCAAGACATTTAGCCAATTATTAGCGATCGTGGAGCGCTTCCCAGGCTACTTTGCTGGAAGCAATGCTGATCTGCCGATCGTTGGTGGTTCGATCTTGACACATGAACACTACCAAGGTGGTAACCATGAATTTGCGATGCAAAAAGCACCGATCGAAAAAAACTTACACTTTGCTGGCTTTTCTGATGTTGAAGCTGGGATCGTTAAATGGCCAATGTCTGTCATCAGATTACGGGCTAAAGATCAAGCGCGTTTAGTCGAACTAGCAAGTAAGATCTTGGATAAATGGCGAGCTTATTCGGATGAAAGCGTAGATGTTTTAGCGAGCTCTAATGGCGAATCACACCACACGATCACGCCGATCGCCCGCAGATCAGGCGCTGAATTTGAGCTAGATCTAGTCTTACGGGATAATCAAACTTCAGCCAAATATCCAGATGGTATTTTCCATCCCCATCAAGATGTACAGCATATCAAAAAAGAAAACATTGGTCTGATCGAAGTGATGGGCTTAGCGATCTTACCACCACGTTTAAAAGACGAGCTGACTGAAGTTGAAAAATACTTACTGGGAGAGCCAAACCAAATGGCTGATTATCATGCCAAATGGGCTGAAAAGATCAAGGCTGAGCATCCAGAGGTAAGTGAACAAAATGTTGATAATTTGGTCAAAGCTCAAGTGGGTAAAGTCTTTGCGCGTGTTTTAGAGGATGCAGGAGTCTTTAAACGCGACCAAAAGGGGCAAGAAGCATTTGTGAGATTTGCTGAATTTGTAGGCTTAGAGGGGTAATTTAATTTAGTAAAGTAGAGAGTGTATCGATGAACAAGTTGATTGAATTTGATGAAAAAAATAAAGTTTTTCATTTGCATAATGATAAGATCTCATACATTTTATCAGTAGAAGAAGGTGGCTATTTAAGTCACTTATACTTTGGGAAAAAAGTGAATGGGTATCACGGGCAGTTGCGCTATCCCCGAGTAGATCGGGGCTTTTCAGGGAATTTACCTGAGAGTCTAGACCGGACATATTCACTTGACTCGTTATTACAAGAGTACAGTGGTGTTGGTAATTGTGATTATCGCACACCGGCTTTGGATCTCCAAAATGCGGATGGTTCATTTGCAGCTCGCTTAGTCTATCAAGGCTATGAGATCACAGCAGGCAAACCTAAACTTGAAGGCTTACCAGCTTCCTACGCTAACGCTGATGAAGCTCAGACCCTAGCGCTCTTTCTTAAAGATGCGATCAGTGGTGTTGAAGTGACCTTATTGTATACGATCTTTAAAGAATTAGCGATCATAGCCCGTTCAGCTAAGGTGACTAATGCTGGCTTTGAACCGGTAGAACTAAAAAAAGTCGCTTCTATGCAACTTGACTTTATCAAACAAAATATGGATGTTATCTCTTTACCTGGTGCTCATGCTAATGAACGCCATATCCAACGTGAAGCGATCGGACAAGGCCGCAAAGTCTTTGAGAGCCGTCGGGGAGCTTCAAGTCACCAAATGAATAGTTTTATCGCGGTATTAGAGCATAATGCAGACGAATTTTCGGGTGAAGTTTATGGCTTTGACCTAGTGTATTCAGGTAACCACAGTTTTGAGATCGAGAAAGATCAATTCGAGCAAACACGTGTGGTCGCTGGGATCAACGATTATAACTTTAGCTGGCACTTAGAAGCTGGGGAAAGTTTCCAAGCACCGGAAGTTTTGCTAGCTTTCTCAGCTAATGGTTTAAATGAGATGAGTCAAAATTATCATGAATTGATCAGAGAACATATCGTACGCGGTAAATTCAAGCACAAAGAACGCGAGATCCTTGTGAACAACTGGGAAGCAACGTATTTTGAATTCAACGAAGATAAGTTAAAGACGATCGTTGATGATGCTAAGGAACTAGGGATCGAAATGTTTGTCTTAGATGATGGCTGGTTTGGTCATCGAGATGATGATAATACGTCGTTAGGTGATTGGACTGTTTATGAACGTAAATTCCCTCAAGGTATCAAGCATTTTGCTGATTATGTCCATGAACAAGGGTTGAAGTTTGGACTTTGGTTCGAACCTGAAATGATCTCTATCGATTCAAAACTTTATCAAAAACATCCTGAATATTTGATGCAAGTTCCTGGAAGAAAGCCAAGTCCTTCGCGAAATCAATTTATCTTGGATCTGACCCAAAAGGCAGTACGTGAAAACGTAGTAGCTCAACTGAGCGCCTTATTAGATGGTGGTTTCATCGACTACATCAAGTGGGATATGAACCGCCATATCTCAGATGTTTATTCAGTATCCTTGCCAAAACAACGCCAAGGCGAAGTCTACCACCGTTATATGCTAGGACTTTACGAGATCTTAGAGACATTGACGACTAAATACCCAGATATCTTATGGGAAGGTTGTTCAGGTGGTGGTGGTCGTTTTGACACTGGTTATGCTTATTACATGCCACAATCATGGACAAGTGATAATACTGATGCGATCGCACGTCAAACGATCCAATATGGTACTTCATTAGTTTATCCACCATCTGTCTTCACCGCACATGTTTCGGCAGTACCTAACCATCAGACGGGACGGATCACACCATTTGAAACTCGTGGAGCAGTAGCGATGAGTGCCGTCTTTGGCTATGAGCTTGATCTGACTCAATTGACAGCTGATGAAAAAGAAGCGGTCAAAGAGCAAGTCAAGACCTATAAGAAGATCCGGCCATTAGTTCAATTTGGTGACTTTATTCGCTTGAAAGATCCAGCTAAGGGCGATCAATGCGCTTGGATGTTTGTTTCCAGAGATAAAAATGAAGCTTTGGTTTTTGTATTTGACCGTTTAGCTTCTGCACAACCAACTTTGACTTTGACTAAATTAGCTGGTCTAGATCCAGCCAAAAATTATCAAGATCAAAAGACTAAGGCGGTCTTTAGTGGAAGCGAATTGATGGAATTAGGGTTCTATGATCCTGTTAAACGGCATGATTTCACGGCGGATATGTACCACTTTAAAGCCGTAACAGACTAATAGTACCTCTTTTAAAGGCAAACTCTACCATATGAGTTTGCCTTTTTAGCTTGAAGAATAATCTTAGTATATGGTATCTTATCCGATGAACAGGCATAAGAAAGGAAGGTCGTGAATGAAAAGAAAGTTTTGGTGGCCGATATTACTATTGGTAGTCCTGATTTTTGGAGGGTGGTTGATCGTTTCACAAAGTTTACGTGATAATGCAAGCCAGCAGTATGAAAAGACTAAAGTGCCAACTTTATTTTTGCACGGTTACGGTAGTAGTCATCGGGCAGAAGAGCATATGACTCAGGCGATCGTTAAAGCGGGAGTTACACAAAATGTGATCCGGGCAACGGTCTCTAAGGATGGAACAGTCAAATTACAAGGGGCACTACCTCAAAGTGCATATAATCCGCTCGTCGAAGTAGAATTTGAAGATAACAAAAACGCCAATTATCGACAAAATGGTGTCTGGCTCAAAAATGTTTTGGTCAAACTTCAAAAAACGTATGGCTTTAAGAAATTTAATGCTGTTGCTCATTCGATGGGAAACCTAACTTTAGCCTATTACATGCTAGATAATGGCCAGAATAAAAAATTGCCCCAATTGCAAAAGCAAGTCGATCTTGCAGGGCATTATAATGGGATCATTGGTCTAGATGATCAAGCTGGTCAAATGCAGTTAGAAGAAAATGGTGCCCCAAAACAGATGAATGCAACTTATCAAGAGCTATTGAAACTAGGCGACAGTTACCCTAAAAAGCAGGTCGCGGTATTAAATATCTATGGTGATCTAGATGATGGTTCTGATTCTGATGGACGAGTAAGTAATAATTCTTCACGGTCAGAGAAATATCTTTTGCAAGATGTCTATCGCAGTTATCAAGAACTTGAGATCAAGGGTGAAGGTGGACAACACAGTAAGCTGCATGAAAATCGTCAAGTTGACCGGGCAATTATTAATTTTATTTGGAAAAAATAGTTTATAAAGAGATATTTGTCGAAAAATTGAGTGGCCAATATCTCTTTTTATTATATTTTGATTAGAGTTTTGAATAACAAAATAAATGTCGAGCGAACGAATCACTAAATAGCAGAATTTTGAGTGCTAATAAATGGCGGATCATTGGACAAAGATGCGAGCGTGCATTAGATATTTTGAAGTTATTAACTATTTTTCGGTTTTTTAGATAAATATAAATTATTTTAAATGTTGTTCGATGTAAAAGCGTTTTTTTAGCAGTTTGACACTCAAAGCTAAATATAATAACATTCGACTATCGAATATTTTGGTATTCGAAATAATTTGAAAGAGGTGGCGTGTTTGAAAAAGTTAATGGACGCTCAAGAGGTAATGGAGTTGATCCTTAACCGCTATCCGATCTGTTACATTGATTATGTTGAAGACTTGGTTTTAGTTGAGAAGATCACTGCTGTGAAAAATGTGACGATCAATGAATCATTTTTTCAGGGTCACTTTCCTAAAAATCCGGTCATGCCAGGTGTCTTGATCATTGAGACCTTAGCGCAGGCTACTTCGATCATGATCTTAAAAGATCCTAACTTTTTAGGTAAGACCGCCTATTTAGGCGCGATCCATAATGCCCGTTTTCGTCAAGTAGTTCGTTCAGCAGATGTCTTACAACTGGAAGTAACGATGGATAAATAAAAAGAAAACATGGGGATCGTCAAAGCTAAAGGCCTCGTTGAAGGCAAAAAAGTCTGCACGGCTGAGCTGATGTTTATCGTTGATCAGTCCAAGGATAAAATTTGATAGTATTAGGCCCTTTTTTTTGGTATTATTTTGATAACCAAACAATATGGTGATCAAAATATTTAAGGTGGGGGACTTATGGATAAAAGAAGTAGGTACATCAATGACGCTTTGGTCAAGATCTATAGTGATATTCTTTGGATCGAGGAAAAAGAACTTAAAAAGAGCCGTTTCAATGATTTAACGATCAAGGAGATGCATGCGATCAGTGCTATCTCAATGTATAACCATAAAACTGCTTCTGAAGTTGCTAAAGAACTTCATTTAACACCAGGTTCGTTAACTGCAACTGTTGATCGTCTCGTTAAAAAGGGCTATGTTGAGCGGATCAGAAGTAGTGATGATCGCCGAGTCATTCGCTTAGGTTTGACTAAAAAGGGACGCGTGATGTTTCGCGCCCATGATGCTTTTCACCATAAAATGGTCGAAGGGTTTCTCAAGGATATAACGTCGGCTGAGTTACAAGTGGTCGAAAAAGCGATCCGAAATTTAGAGGCGTTCTTAGCCGAGCATTCTTAAATCAAAAAACGGAAGTGGCGTAATGGACAAATTGAAAATTGTTGCAAGTGCGAGTTATGTACCGCCAACCAAGCCGTGAAACAAGTTCAAATCACCTCTGAAAATACCGCTGCTAAAGATCTTGGGCTTATGGTAGCAATTGTGATGCCTTCCATATGACAGCGCCTGATCCGACAGGTGAAGGGGCGGCAATGGCAATGCAATTAGCACTTGATGAAGCCAAGCTCAAGCCAGCCCAAGTTGATTATATCAATGCTCATGGGACGGCAACTAAAGCAAATGATGCAGCTGAAGCCAAAGCGATCAATTTAGTTTTTGGTGAAGATAGTCGAGTTTTAGTCGGAAGTACCAAGGCGATGACTGGGCATTTATTAGGTGCTGCTGGGGCGATCGAAGCCATTGCGGTAGTTGCTAGCTTACAAAAAGGGCGATTACCTGTTAATATAGGTATGACAGAACAAGATAAAGAGTGTAAAGTTAATGTAGTAACACAGGCTAAAGCCCACCCTGAAAAACTTGAATATGCTCTGAGCAATTCATTAGGTTTTGGGGGCCATAATGCAGTTTTAGCTTTTAGAAAATGGAGTTGAACGACTTGGACTTTAATGATATTGAAAGATTAATGGATGATTTTAAAAAGTCAGAAATACGTGAGTTAGAGATCACGACTGATGGCTTTCATATCCATTTGAGTAAAAATGAGACCCCATTTTTACCAGTACGTGAAAAAGCTGAACAACCAGCGATCACAGCGGTTGAAGAAGATCTGCCATCGGCACCAAAAGATATTAAGGTTGAAGGAAAGTTCATCAAATCGCCGATGGTCGGTAGTGTTTATCTACAACCTAAACCAGATCAAGAACCTTATGTAACAGTGGGTTCACATGTGCATAAAGGTGATGTGGTCTGCATCATTGAGGCGATGAAGATGATGACTGAGATCAAAAGTGATCAAGAAGGCATTGTGACAGAAGTCTTGGTCGAAAATGAAGATCTAGTTGAATTTGATCAACCGCTGTTTAAAGTAGTGCGAGGTTAGATGATGAAGTTAAGTAGTGCAGAGATCAAAAAGATCTTGCCCCATCGTTACTCGTTGTTGATCGATCGGATCGAAGAATTAGAACCAGGAAAGTCAGCACGGGCGCTTCGCTGTGTGACAGAGCATGAAGCTTTGTTTACGGGGCAGGAATTGGCTGTTTTACCAGAAACTTTGATCATTGGATCTTTAGCGCAGACAGGGGCCTGTGCGTTGCTGACGTTACCAGAATTTGTTGGTAAGACGGCTTATTTTGGCGGGACCAAAGCAGCAGAATTTATGTGTCCTGTGTACCCAGGGGATGTGTTAGAACTTGAGGTAAAACTTGAAAAGATCAAGAGCAGTATCGGCAGTGGTAAAGCGACCGCCAAAGTGGCTGGTCAAGTAGTTTGCCTAGCTGAATTGACTTTTATGATCGGATAAAAGAGGTAGTTACATGTTTTCTAAAGTATTGGTGGCTAACCGTGGTGAGATCGCGGTCCGCATTATTCGCTCTTTAAAAGAGCTTGGTATCAAATCAGTTGCGATCTACTCGACTGAAGATCGTGAAAGTTTGCATGTCCAACTGGCAGATCAAGCGGTCTGTGTTGGATCGGCTAAACCAAAAGACTCATATTTGAATATGAAAAATATCTTGGCAGCTGCTGTTTTGACAGGTGCTGAAGCGATCCATCCCGGATTTGGCTTCTTATCAGAAAACAGTCGCTTTGTAGAATTGTGTGAGGCTTGTGGCTTAGTTTTTATCGGTCCACGCTCTGAGACGATCGAATTGATGGGAAATAAGGCTAATGCAAGGATCCAAATGCAAAAACATGATATTCCGGTGATCCCGGGTAGCACAGGCTTTTTAGAAGATGTTGCTGAGGCTAAGCAGGTCGCTAAAGAGGTCGGTTATCCGGTCCTACTGAAGGCAGCGGCAGGTGGTGGTGGTAAAGGAATTCGGCGTGTTGATACAGAAAAAGAACTCGCTAATTCTTTTAATGAAGCTAAACGTGAAGCACAGATGGCCTTTGGGGATGCCCGGATGTATTTGGAAAAGATCATGGAAAATGTTAAACATATCGAAGTCCAGATCTTTCGAGATGATGCCGGAAATACGGTCTATTTTCCCGAACGAGATTGTTCATTGCAAAGAAATAAACAAAAGATGATCGAAGAAAGTCCTTGTGCTTTGATCACTGACGCCCAACGTAAATACTTAGGTGAATTGGCGATCAAAGCAGCTGAAGCGATCGATTATCGTAATACGGGGACGATCGAATTTTTGATGGATCAAGAGCATAAATTTTATTTCATGGAAATGAATACTCGGATCCAAGTGGAACATACTGTCACAGAAATGGTGACCGGTGTTGATCTAGTCAAGGCCCAAGTCAAAGTCGCTTTTGGTCAAGATCTACCCTTTGAGCAAGCTGATATCAAATTACTGGGCACGGCGATCGAATGTCGGATCAATGCTGAAGATCCTGCCAAGAATTTTACACCTTCTGTTGGCAAGGTCGACTATTTGTATTTTCCTGTGGGCAACTTAGGAATGCGGATCGATTCTGATCTGTATGCCGGGGCTATGATCTCACCGTATTATGATTCGATGATCGCTAAAGTCATCGTCTTGGGGGAAAATCGCCATGAAGCGATCGAAAAGCTAAAACGTTTATTAAGTGAGATGGTGATCTCTGGCATCAAGACTAACCAGAATTTCTATCTAACTATTTTAGAAGACCAAGGTTTCTTGGATGCAACGTTTAACACTGATTACTTGGAACGTGTTTTATTACCAGAGTGGAAACGAGGGAATGCCGATGAAACTGTTTGATGAGGCCAATACAGTCCAAAATAAACAAGTAAAGGCTAATAAAGCTGCTGAAAAAAAAGTTCCGGCTGGCTTATGGGTCGCTTGCCCTAAATGTGGTTATGAGATCTTTCATCAAGATCTAGGCCCATTGCGAGAATGTCCCCAATGTTTTTATGGCTTTAGAATAAAGGCTAAAAAGCGGCTATCGTGGTTGGTCGATGAGTTTATTCCTTGGGACGAAGACTTAGTGACTGACGATCCGTTGGCTTTTCCTGAGTATGCTGAAAAATTGGCTAAAGCACAAAAGAGCACAGAACTAAATGATTCCGTTTTGACGGGGCTGGCCCAGATCGCAGACCAAAAATTTGCCTTAGGGATCATGGATCCATATTTTATCATGGGCTCTTTAGGCAAGGTCACTGGCGAGAAATTGACGCGTTTATTTGAGCGGGCCACTAAAGAAAAGCTACCTGTTGTCGTCTTTACGGCGTCAGGAGGGGCGCGGATGCAAGAGGGGATCCATGCCTTGATGCAGATGGCTAAAGTCTCAAATGCAGTCGCTAAGCACTCAGAGGCTGGTTTATTGTACATCGCAGTCTTGACCGATCCGACAACTGGTGGGGTCACAGCTAGTTTTGGGATGCAAGGCGATCTGATCTTGGCTGAGCCCCATGCTTTAGTAGGTTTTGCTGGTAAGCGGGTGATCGAACAGACGATGCATCAAAGGATCCCAGCTGATCTACAAAGTGCTGAAACAGTGTTAAAAAACGGTTTTATCGATGCGATCGTCAAGCGACAAGATCAAAAACAAACTTTGGCACAGTTATTGAGATTCCATCAAAAGGAAGGTGAAGCTAATGGTAAATAGCAAGACGCCAGCTCAGGTAGTAGCTGCAGCTAGATCTCAAGCTAAGATCACCACACCGGAACTTATTGAGCATTTATTTGATGATTTTTTTGAATTACATGGTGATCGTCAAGGGGCCGATGATCCTGCGATCGTAGGTGGCTTAGCCCGCTTTTGTGGCCACCCGCTCACGGTGATAGCTACTGATAAGGGTAAAACCCCTAAACAACGGGTAGCTAAGCATTTTGGTTCACCTGAACCAGCGGGCTATCGAAAATTATTGCGGTTAGCTAAACAAGCCGAAAAATTTGGGCGACCATTAGTAACATTTGTCAATACAGCCGGCGCTTATCCTGGTCGTAGTGCCGAAGAGCAGGGGCAAGGTGAAGCGATCGCGCGCTGTTTGTTGGAACTTGGATGCTTAAAAGTACCGATGATCACGTTCATCTTTGGTGAGGGTGGTAGTGGAGGAGCCCTTGCCATGGCCTGTGGTGATCGAGTTTATATGTTAGAAGATAGCATGTACTCTGTCTTATCACCTGAAGGGTTCGCGTCTATTTTGTGGAAGGATAGTCAGCGAGCCGACGAGGCAGCAAAAGTGATGCAGCTGACCCCTAATGCACTTTTAGAGCATGGTGCGATCGAAGGGGTGATCGCAGAAGATGAAAATGACCATTTGGCGACAGTAGAAGCGATCAGGATTGTATTAAAACGCGATCTGGAACTTTTGACCAAAAAAGATCCAACCGCATTGTTAGCCGAGCGGTATGAACGTTTTCGGAAATTTTAAAGTAAGGAAATTATGATCATGGCAGATTTATTAGCAAATAAAACGATTTTGGTAATGGATGTCGCTAATCGACGCTCGATTGCTTGGGGTTGTGCCCAAATAATGCAAGAGCAAGGTGCTAACTTGATCTACACTTATCAAAATGAGCGCTTAAAAAAGGTCTACTCAAGTTGGTAGGTGAGGAAGCTGCCTTATTTGAGTGTGATGTTGCAGATGACAATAGCATCGCCCAAGCTTTTAGTGAGATCTCCAAGCAACGGACAGTCGAGCAAGAGGCGGTGACGATCAGAGAAGTCGGTGGGACCTGTGCCTTTTTGATGAGTGACTTGGCGACTGGGGTAGTCGGCGATGTCATTTATGTAGACAAAGGGGTCCACCTGTTCTAATGAAAACACAGTAATACGCTCACGAGTGATTCGGGGCGTTTTTTGTGCAAAAGAGAAGCAAGCAACGCCTACCTTTTCGCATTTCTTTATACTGAATTACTTGTTAAATGTTAGCCAAATTAGTAAAATAAACATAACTATAATCAATCATGAAAGTGGTGCTTAATTTGGCTAAGAAAGAACAAAAAGCATTGTTTGTTATTTTTGGTGGGACTGGCGATCTTGCGCAACGCAAATTGTATCCTGCCTTGTTTGATCTGTATAAGCGTGGTTATTTAAAGAAACACTTTGCCGTTATCGGTACAGCAAGACGTCCTTGGTCAAATGGCTATTACCGTGATGTAGTTAGATCATCGATCGATGGGATAGTCAACTCCCAAAGCCAGATCGATGAATTTGCGAGCCATTTTTACTACCAATCACATAATGTCAATGATGTTGATCACTATGAGACTTTACGTGTTTTGGCCGATAAGTTAGACCAAGATTATGGCTTAGAAGGTAACCGCTTGTATTATTTAGCGATGTCACCTAGTTTCTTTGGAACGATCTGTGAACATTTGAAATCACAAGGTTTAACTAAAACAACAGGTTATAATCGCGTGATCATTGAAAAACCATTTGGGCATGACTATGCTAGTGCTAAAAAATTAAACGATGAGATCAGTAAATATTTCCCAGAAGAAGCGACCTTTAGGATCGACCACTATCTAGGTAAGGAAATGATCCAAAATATTATGGCACTTCGCTTTGGCAACAGCATCTTAAGTGCGATCTGGAATAATAAGATGATCAGTAATATCCAAGTGACGCTCAGTGAATCATTGGGAGTCGAAGAACGTGGGGGCTATTATGATACAGCCGGTGCTTTGCGGGATATGGTCCAAAACCATATTTTGCAGATCGTTGCGTTACTCGTGATGGATCGCCCGGATTCTTACTGTTCTAAAGATGTCCGGAAGCGAAAAGTTGAAACTTTTGAGGCTTTGAAGATCTATTCACCTAAAGAAGTCGCACAAAATTTTGTGCGGGGTCAATATGGCGCGGGCAAAGATATGGTGGCTTATCGTGAAGAAAGCATGATCGCCCCAGATTCGATGACTGAGACTTTTGTAGCAGGAAAACTTGAAGTCGATAACTGTGATATGGCCGGTGTGCCGATCTATATCCGTACAGGCAAAAGATTAGCTACGAAAGCTACCCGGATCGATATCGTCTTCAAAAAAGATGATGAGTCTTTATTTGGTGGCCAAGGTTTGGCGGATAATACTTTGACGATCAATGTTGAACCTGATACGGGGATCGACTTTACTTTGAATACCAAAAAGATCGGCCAAGAATTTGCAACACGTCAAACTAATATCGGCTATCGTTTGACTAAAGAACAAGTGGCCAAAGTTCCTGAAGCTTATGAACGCTTGATTTTAAATGCATTGCAAGGTAATTCGGTGAACTTTACGCATTGGGATGAATTGGAATATTCTTGGAAATTTGTTGATGCGATCAGAAATGCTTGGGATCAAGAAGACCTACCAGTCGATTATTTCCCAAATTATGCCTGCGGGACGATGGGACCACAAGCATCAGATGAATTATTGGCTAAAGCAGGTCACCATTGGATCTTCTAAACAAGTTGAATGATTAAATATTTGGGACCCTGGGATGTTTTAGCTAGGGTCCTATTTATGATGTGAGGAAACTGATGAAACAACGTGATATCATCCATGTGGATATGGATTGTTTTTATGCTTCGATCGAGATGCGCGATGAGCCTAAGTTACAAGATAAGCCAGTTGTGATCGCCCGTGATCCGCGCAAAACAGGGGGACATGGAGTCGTGGCAACGGCTAATTATCAGGCCCGTGCTTTCGGGATCCATTCAGCGATGAATGCCCAACAAGCCATAAAACTTTGCCCTAAAGCAGTTTTTGTAACTCCTGATTTTGAAAAATATCGTAAAGTATCGCGGCAGATCCAGGCGATTTTTGCTGAGTTTTCCGATCTAGTTGAACCGGTCGCTTTTGATGAGGCTTACTTAGATATTACGGCTGATAAACAAGGGCTTGGCTCAGCGGTCTTAACGGCGCATCGCTTACAGCAAAGGATCTATGATGAAACACAGCTGACGTGTTCGATCGGTATTTCGTACAATAAATTTTTAGCTAAATTAGCCTCAGATTTTTGCAAACCGGTGGGAACGACTGTGGTCAGACCAGAGGAAGTCAAAGCTTTCTTATTCCCATTACCGATCGAAAAATTTCGTGGAGTGGGTAAAAAGACCGCGCCTAAGATGCATGCTTTAGGGATAAAGACGGGTGAAGATCTTTATGCCAGATCAGAGCGGTACCTAAATGAACATTTTGGTAAGATCGGGACAGTTTTATACCAACGTGTGCGCGGGATCGATGAACGGCTTGTTGAAGTTCGGGAACGTAAATCGATCGGAACGGAGAAGACGTTTATTCGTCCGTTAGTGAGTGAGGCCCAAGTCAACGATGAATTTATGCAACTAGCCACACGCTTGGTAAAGGAATTAAATAAAAAGCAAAAGCACGGTAAGACCTTAGTTTTGAAATTGCGGACGGCTTCATTTGAAACAGTCACGAAGCGTTTGACTAAGCAAGAGTATTTTTTAAATGACGTGGCGACCATCGTCTATTATGCCATGCAGTTATTTGAAGAAGTAGCCCCAACAGAATTAGAATTACGTCTGTTAGGTCTGACGATGACGGGGTTAACCCCACTAGAATTTGAAAACTTGAGTCTACCATTGTTTGAACAAGAGTGAAATAACGTGGTATACTACATTGTTATAGGTATTTAACTACAAAAAAAGATAAGGAAACGAAAAATGAAGGTTGAAGAAGAAATCTTAGCACAGATCAAACAGTATGACACGATCATTATCCATCGCCACCAGCGTCCCGATCCAGATGCCTATGGCTCACAATGTGGGTTGGCTGAAATTATTCGTGAGACATTTCCGACCAAGACAGTCTATCAAGTCGGTAAAAATGTCAAAGGCCTAAGTTGGCTCGATACGCCCCAAGAGATCAGCGATGAATGCTATCAAGATGCCTTAGTGATCGTCACTGATACGGCTAATCAACCGCGTGTCGATGATGACCGTTATACTAAAGGCAAGTTTTTGATCAAGATCGACCACCATCCAAATGATGACCCTTATGGTGATATTTGTTGGGTCGATAGTTCAGCTTCCAGTTGTTCGGAGATCATCACGCGTTTGGTGGAAAATTTAGATGGTAAATTAAAGCTAAATGCAAAAGCAGCGCGTTTATTGTATGCAGGGATCGTTGGGGATACGGGACGTTTCATGTATAATGCAACGACACCAGCTACTATGCGGGCAGCAGCTAAATTGATGGAATATGATTTTGATGCTAGTCAAGTGAATCGGATCTTAGACGAAGTAACGCCAGAAGTAGCACGGCTATCAGCTTATGTTTTAGAAAACATCAAGTACACTGAACATAATGCGGCTTATGTGGTCTTAGATAATGAGACGCTAGCACGATTCACATTAGAGGATGCTGGAACAGCTTCGATCGTGCCATTGGTGGGTAAGATCTCTTCTGTCGTTTGTTGGACCGTGATCGTGCAACAAAAAGACGAGACCTATCGTTTACGGATCCGTTCCAAGGGGCCTGTGGTCAATGAATTGGCCAAGGAATATGCAGGGGGCGGTCATCCCCTAGCTAGCGGCGCAGTCTTAAAAAGCTTAGATGAACTCCCAACTTATCTTGCTAAGTTAGATAAGATCGCAGCGACTGCAGAAAAATAGAAATTGAGGATATTATGAATAAGACATTTAAAGATTTTAACTTAAAACCCTTCTTAAATGAAGCGTTGACTGAGATCGATTTTAAAACACCGACTGAAGTGCAACAACGCTTGATCCCAGTGATCAAAAAGGGCAAAAGTGTTGTCGGACAATCGCAAACAGGGAGCGGTAAGACCCATACTTTCTTACTCCCGATCTTTAATGCGATCGATCCAGCTATCCATGAAGTGCAAGCTGTTATTACGACCCCAAGTCGAGAATTGGCTTATCAGATCTATGGTGCTGCTAAGCAATTAGCTAAGCATGCTGAAACTGAGATCTTAGTTCAAAACTATGTCGGTGGGACTGATAAATTACGTCAGATCGAAAAATTAAAGCACCATCAACCACAGATCGTGATCGGGACTCCCGGGCGGATCTTGGATCTGATGCGTTCAAATGCTTTGGATGTGCATAATGCGCATTATTTAGTCGTTGATGAAGCTGATATGACATTAGACTTAGGTTTCTTAAAAGAGACCGATGCGATCGCGTCAGCTTTGCCAAAGGATCTTCAAATGCTGGTCTTTTCAGCAACGATCCCGCAAAAGTTAAAACCATTCTTACGAAAATATATGAATGACCCCATTGTTGAAGTGGTGGAAAATAAAACAGTTATCAGTCCTACGATCGATAATTGGTTACTTTCGACTAAGGGACGCGATAAAAAGCAATTGATCTATCAATTGTTGACGCTGGGCGAACCATATTTGGCATTAGTTTTTGCTAACACCAAAGAACGGGCTGATGAATTGACGACTTATTTGCGTCATCAAGGCTTAAAAGTGGCTAAGATCCATGGGGGTATCCAACCACGGGAACGCAAACGTTTGATGCGTGAGATCCAAAACCTCGAATATCAATATGTGGTTGCGACCGATCTAGCAGCCCGGGGGATCGACATCGAAGGCGTTTCCCATGTGATCAATGATGATCTACCAGAAGATCTTGAATTTTTCGTCCATCGTGTCGGGCGGACTGGGCGTAACAACCTTAAGGGCATAGCGATCACATTGTATGTTCCAAGCGAGGAAGCTCAGATCGAAGAATTAGAAAAGACGGGGGTCACTTTTGTCCCTAAAGCGCTCAAAAATGGGGAGATCGTGGACTCTTATGACCGCAATCGGCGCCAAAAACGTCGGACTAGACAAGAAAGTCTTGATCCTAAGATGATCGGAATGGTCAAAAAGGCTAAAAAGAAGCGCAAACCGGGCTATAAGAATAAGATCAAGCGTGCGTTAAAACGTGATGCACAACAAAAACGCAAGATCGCACGCCGACAAGAACGTAAAAATCAACGTTCGTAAATAAATTTTAATGTTACTAAGTAAGGATTTTATTTAGAACCTGAATTGTCAAATCAAGTTAGAAAAAAACTACTTGCTCATTTGTAATATACTTTATGAATACTTCTAGTGGGGTTCTATAGTTTAAACTTTTACGTGGAATATTGTTTCTATAGCTAGCTACTTGTTGGACATAGTCAGTGGGGAGATCACTGAGATCCATATCTTTTCCTAGTCCATCTTTCCTAAGTGATCCATTTGTCTGTTCATTTAGTGCACGTTGGTTAGGAGCACCTACATCGGCAAAGTAGGTACCGATATCATGCTTATTAGAAATATCTTTCCACTTAGAAAATCCCTTACCATTATCAAAAGTGATCGATTTAAAGAGTCCTTTAGGAGTAACAGAAAGTAAAGCATCAAGTTTCTCAAAGATAGCTTTATCCGTCTTATGGCGTGTATTCAAAATGATGACAGCCTTAGACTTCCGTTCAACTAATATCATTACTGCACCACGATGTTTTTTGCCTTAGATCGTATCAGCTTCAAGATGTCCAAATTCATTATGGTAGTTGGGATAGTCCTGATGCCGCTCTGAAAGAGCCCGACCTAGTCGTCCAGCTTTTCCACGGCGTTCAACGTAACCATTTGGATGTCTTTTTCCTTTCATTGGAAGCAAGGTCACATCTAGAACGTTAGAACGCTTGAAGATGCGATAAAGCGTACGCATTGAGCAACTGATATGTTTTTCATTACGTCCGATGATCGTATCAGGAGTCCAACCTAGACTAACTTTTTCCTTGATGTACTCAAGCTCGTCATTAGGTAATACGATGGGTTTACGGCCGGATCTAGATTTATTAGCCCGATAGTTTTCATAGTATTCAGAGATCGAATTCCCAGCATCTAAGAAACGAAATACTCGATAAATAGTTTCAGCACTACGTTTTAAGGTTTTAGCTACAATATAGGCTTTAACACCTTGATTCCAAAAATTTTGTATGAAGGACAGTTCGCTTATGGTAAGATGATTATAGGTCATTTGTGATTTTCCTTTACTTTTGTTTGTCGATACTCAAAAGTCTATCACAAATGGCTTTTTATTTTTCTAACTTAATTTTACAAACTGCGATATTTAAAACTCTTCGCCAAAGTTAATGTCGGAGAGTTTTTGCGTTGTGCAATGGATTTCTCGGTTCATCTAGTGGTCAGCGTATCTTGATTTTAGTATAATTAGAATATGAGAGAGTGCTCGTTGATCAAAGAAGATCTTAAAGTTGATGGGCGTTTATATTGCGATAAAGATAAATTTGGAAAGGAAAAAGAAAATGTCGTCAGAAAAGATCGTGATCGTGGGAGCAAACCACGCTGGTTTAGCGGTGGCTAGGAATTTGATAGATAGCGGAAAAGAATTTGAGATCACAATGATCGATAAGAGTGATGATCTAGGATATCTCAGCTGTGGTACACCGTTATTATTAGGTAATGAAGTCAATTCATATCGAAATTTTTTCTACATTAAAAATGATGAGTTACGTAAGCAGATCGCAGCGCTACACACTAAAGCGCAAGTCAAATCGATCGATTTTAGAAATAAAAAAGTGATCTTTAGGGATAAACAAGGGTTACAGGGAGTTAAGTATGATAAGCTAGTTTTAGCAACGGGAGCGTCGCAAGTTAGTTTAGGGATCAGTGGTAGTGATCTGCGTGGGATATATCGTATCAAGAATTTAAATGAAGCCCTTGAAGTAAATCAACGTTTGGATCTAAACAATGTAAAAAATGTTGCGATCATTGGTGGTGGATATATCGGGATCGAAGTGGCTGAAGCGATCCAAAAACGTGGCAAGCATGTAACGATCTACGATGCTAATCCGTATCTGATGTCAGCCCATTATGATGAGCAATTTGGTCATTTGGTAGAAGAGCGTTTACGTGAAAAAGGGATCGACCTTTGTTTGGCAGAAGAAGTTCAAAGTTATGTCGGTAAAGCTGGTAAGATCGCCCAGATCATTACTGATCGAGGCAAATATTTGACAGATATGGTCATTTTAACGATGGGCTTTTTACCAAATACGTCACTGGGACGATTTCATTTAGAGTTATACACTAACGGAGCCTATATCGTAAATGAATATCAACAAACGTCGGACCCTGATGTTTATGCAGTTGGTGATTGTTCAACATCATATTCAAATATTTTAAAAGAATTAGTCGTTAACTTTTCTGTCTCAGATGCGATGCGTGGAGCCTACGTGGCTGCTAAAAATATCGCAGGTGAGACTATTTCATCTAATGGAACACAGACGTCAAATGCAGTCCAAGTTTTTGGCTTAAATTTATTTTCGACGGGAATAACCGTTACCCAGGCTGAACGGTACAATATTCCATGCGAGTATGTTGATTATGAGACTTGGCAAAGACCAAAGTTCATGCTTAAAAACGATCGAGTAAAGTTGCGCTTGGTGTATCATAAACAAACGCATCGGCTCTTAGGAGCGCAGATCGCAACTGAGTCAGATCAAGCGGGTACGTTACACATGCTTTCATTAGCGATCCAAAAAGAAGTTACGATAGATGAATTGAAGGTTTCGGATTTCTTCTTTTATCCGTATTTCAATCAACCAGAAAACTTCGTGATTGAAGCGACACGCAAAATGAAAAAAGAAAGTGGTGGAAGTGTTGACTGAGCAAAAAACGACAGAATTTTTAGCAGCTTTAGATGATTTTGCAGCTGATATAGCAGATCAAACTAAAGCATTAAGATTCTACACTTGTTTAGGAAATGTCAAACTGTATGTTCTTTTGGAATATGGTTACCCTAAAGTGAAGATAAATGGTGATAAAAAAGAGCTTTTAGTTTATACTTCAGAACCAACTGAGCTACTAAAAGTAGATGGATTAAGTACAGTTGCCCTAGGGCTAGACCGTTTGGCGCAAGAATTAAAAAATTCAGCTGCGAGTGGCTTATTAGTTGATGAAGCGACTCGCAATATAAGTATTCCGGCGGACAACGTTTTTTATGTTCAAAATTTGCAAAAAAAGGCGGCTACTTTTAAGCTGAAAACGCTACCTGAACAAGGGACGCTGATACTAGAAAATGAGATCAGACGGATCGTAAAGGCGCATCCAGAAGTCACTAGTACTTGGCTTTTAGGAATATTATTGCCAGGAAAAAATGATTATCAATATATGGTCACTTTGGAATATTCTTTGACGGCAACTAATGAAGTCAAGCAAGTAACACCAAAACAAATTGCTGAAAATGTCACGCCTCTGTTAGCGGATGGACAAGAGCTATTTATCGGTACGACAGAAGAATTGGCAGGAAAAAAAGCTAAACAAGAATTTGCTCCATTTTATATCAAGTTAAATTTTTAGTGAGGTGCTAAATACTAATGAAAAAATTTTTAAAGTATTGTCTGATAGTAGTTTTGCTTGTTGTAGGGTTGGTGCTCATCTTTAACCAACAGATCAAAAATGCCTTAGTCGATCATATGACTAATTCAGCTGTCAGCACGACAGTTGTTAAAGCTGATCAAAACTCCAAAAAGGCAAATTTTGATTTTAAAAAGATCAAAGCTGTTGATAGTCAAATGGTCGTTAGTGCAGCCACGAGTGCAAAAAACGCTGCTATCGGGAAGATTGCGATGCCAAGTGTTGGGTTAAAACTTCCGATTTTTGAAGGCTTGAACAATGAAGATCTGGTACGTGGTGCAGGAACGATGAAGCAAGGTGAACAAATGGGTGCAGAAGGCAACTATGCCTTAGCTGGTCACCATATGAAAGACGCTAAATTGCTTTTTGGTCCACTAGCTGATGCCAAATTAGGCGATAAGATCTACGTTACTGATGAAAAAAAAGTCTATGTTTATACGACGACGCTCAAAACAGTCGTTAATAAAAGTGAAGTTCAATATATTTATGATGAACCAGGCAAAAAGATGATCACTTTAGTTACTTGTGCTTCAGGTGAAGATGGCGAAGTCGACCGAACGATCATCCAAGGTGAACTAGCTGAAGTCTTAGATGCAACAAAGGAAAATCTTAAGTATTTCAACTAATTGACAGCAACTTACTTTACTGATAGAGTTATAATGATAAAGATCTAAGGAGTAAAAGAATGTCGAAGAAAAAAGTGGCACTTGCTTGCTCAGAATGTGGTTCACGAAACTATTCGATCACCGAAAATGTTAACCGCGCAGAACGCTTAGAAGTTAAAAAGTTTTGCAAGTACTGTGGCAAACATACGATCCATCGTGAGACCAAGTAGTTCATGGAGGCGTAATATAAGATGAAATTCATTAAAAGTGTTATCAAAACAATGAAGGATACGACTTGGTTGACAGCTAAGGAGACAAGACGTGATACGACCACAGTAGTAGTCATGTCGTTAGCATTTGCGGTCTTCTTTGGGTTAGTTGATTATGCGGCTCAAGCTGTGATCAATTTGTTAGTCTAATTTTTAAAAGGCTGGTATTACCGGCCTTTTTTTGTTACAATTAGTTAAGGACAGGGCCTTCGAACATATTCGGGGGTTTTTATTTTGCAGTTTAAATGATAAGCATAATTAAGGAGAAAAACATGGCAGAATCATTTGAAAAGAAATGGTATGTATTACACACATACGCAGGTTATGAAAATAAAGTCAAAACTAACTTGGAATCACGGGCACAATCAATGGGGATGGAAGACTACATTTTCCGCGTAGTCGTTCCAGAAGAAGAAAAAGTTGAAACAACTAAGACGGGTAAAGAAAAAGTTGAAACTTTAAAAACTTTCCCAGGTTATGTGTTAGTTGAAATGGTGATGACTGATCAATCATGGTACGTTGTACGTAATACACCAGGAGTAACCGGCTTTGTTGGTTCACATGGTGCTGGTAGTAAGCCAGCTCCATTGCTTGATGAAGAGATCGATCACATTTTGAACCAACTTCAAGGTAGTCAACACCAAGCTGATTTTGATGCTGAAGTGGGCGATGCCGTGACGATCATCGATGGTGCGTTTGCAAGCATGGTCGGTAAGATCACTGAGATCGATGCGGAAAAGTCAAAAGTCAAAGTTATGATCGATATGTTTGGTCGTGAAACAATGGCTGAATTGAACTTTGACCAAGTTGAGCGTCTAGTTTAGGATCTAGGACTACAGTGTGATACTGTAGTCTTTTTTAAATGAGGTGAATGCGATATGCTTAAAGATGCTAATAAATTGGTCCAGACAACGGTTCTAGCGGCTAGCGGGTTAGCTTTGGGAGTGGCACTTGAGTGGTATAAATTAGCAGAACCGAGTAAAAATCGCGAAGTGACGCTCCAAAATCAGGTCCCGACATTATTTATTCATGGATACGCTGGGACTCGCTTGTCTTCGGGCTTGATGATCAAACGGTTTGAACACTACGGATGGGGGCAAAAAAGCACAGTGATCGTGGTGAAAGCTGACGGCCGTTTGAAGATCAAGGGTGACCCTAGTATCCCTGGTGGGTTTATCCAAGTATTATTTGATAAGAATCGGATGTCGATCATCCATCAGACTGACTGGTTATGGCGTTTGATGAGTTATTTGAAAAATAACTATGATATCGAAAAGATAAATATCATTGCGCATTCGATGGGAGGTGTGACCGTCTTGAACTTTTTGAGCAAGTTTGGGATCGCAGATCGTGTTCCCCATGTAGAAAAAGTCGTGACTTTAGGGGTACCATTCAACGATACCGAAGTTGGCAAGGATGGTAAAGAGATCGAATATCGCCCCTTGACGCAGTACGGACCGCTTACGATGGCACCACTATTTAGTAAGATCAAAAAGCACCGCTATATCATCTCACCTGATACGAAATTTTTGAATATTGCTGGTGATCTAGAAAATGGGACGGCTTCAGATGGCTCAGTCTCGTTAGATTCGGTCTTGAGTTTACGCTATTTGTTGCCACGTCAAGTCTACCATGAAGTGATCGTGAAAGATAAAAAGGCATCGCATTCACGGCTTCATGAAAATCGCCAAGTTGATAAGATGATCGGTCAATTTTTATTTGGTAAGCAAGCCTTGCAGGCATTTACGGATACGTAGATCTCAGCTCAGAAAAAATTTCGGGCAAAATATTGTTTTTTGAAAAAAAGCGTGTTATATTGTATAAGTATGCTTTTAGCATATTGAAGTGGGAGGTCAAATATGCTGACCATCCGTACCACACACGGAATAAGGAGGAATGACCCGTGGCAAAAAACGTAATCAACGTTGTTAAATTACAAATTCCTGCTGGTAAAGCAACTCCAGCTCCACCTGTAGGTCCTGCTTTAGGTCAAGCAGGTATCAACATCATGGGATTCACAAAGGAATTCAATGCTCGTACAGCTGACCAAGCTGGTATGATCATCCCTGTTGTTATCAGTGTTTATGAAGATCGTTCATTTGACTTCATTACAAAGACACCGCCTGCTGCAGTTTTACTTAAGAAAGCTGCTGGTGTAGAAAAAGGCTCCGGCGAACCTAACACAAACAAAGTTGCTACAGTTACAAAAGCACAAGTTAAGGAAATCGCTGAATCAAAAATGCAAGATCTAAACGCTGCAGACGTAGAAGCTGCTATGCGCATGATTGAAGGTACTGCACGAAGCATGGGCTTTGTTGTAGAAGACTAATTTTCTACGGCCATGCTTCTCAGACGGACACTTCTGTGAAAGCAGATCTGTCAAGTGGGAGGTATATCCGATAGACCACATTTTGCAAGGAGGAACTCACTAATGGCTAAAAAGAAAAGCAAGAAATATTTAGAAGCTGCTAAAAAAGTCGAAGCAGATAAAGCTTACACAGCTAACGAAGCGGTTGCTTTGGTTAAAGAAATCGACTTTGCAAACTTCGACGCAACAGTTGAAGTTGCATTTAACTTAAACTTAGATACAAAACAAGCAGACCAACAATTACGTGGTGCTTTAGTTTTACCAAATGGTACAGGTAAAGAACAAACAGTTATTGTCTTTGCTAAAGGTCCTAAAGCTCAAGAAGCTAAGGATGCAGGTGCAGACGTTGTCGGTGACGATGACTTAGTTGCACGTATCCAAGATGGCTGGTTGGACTTTGACGTTGCGATCGCAACACCAGACATGATGGCACAAGTTGGTCGTTTAGGTCGTGTACTTGGACCTAAAGGCTTAATGCCAAACCCTAAGACTGGTACAGTTACAATGGACGTTGCTAAAGCTGTTTCTGACGCTAAGAGCGGTCAAGTAACATACCGTACAGACCGTGACGGTAACGTACACGTGCCAGTTGGTAAAGTATCATTTGACGAAGCTGCTTTAGTTGGCAACTTCCAAGCGATCTACGATACAATTGCTAAATTACGTCCAGCTGCTGTTAAAGGAACATACATCAAGCATGTTTCCTTGGCATCAACATTTGGACCAAGTGTTACACTTGATACAAACTCATTATAAGAATAAGTTTGTCGCTTAAAAGCCATGGTCATTGACCATGGCTTTTTTGTAGCGATAAATATATAATTTATTTTGCAAAAGTACTTGACGTATATTTGATAGCATGATAATATATTAAAGGTCAATATATGATTCTACCTAAGACTCAGGTGGCGTTTGCCTTAATATCCTGCCGAGGAGTAATTGTTACGGTTATTCTCTCTGTGTCTTGGTGGACATGGAGCTTTTTTATTTTAAAAGAGTTTCGACACAATGACTAGGAGGTGAATCAATTGAGTAAAGAAATTATCGCTAAAAAAGCTGCGATCGTTGAAGAAGTTGTTGAAAAATTTGAAAAGGCAAGTTCTGTTGTCGTAGTTGACTACCGTGGTCTAACAGTTGAAGAAGTAACTAACTTACGTAAAGAATTACGTGAAGCTGGCGTTGAAATGCGTGTTATCAAGAACACATACTTGAAGCGTGCTGCTGATAAGGCTGGTTACGAAGGTCTTGATGAAACATTCTCAGGTCCTACAGCTGTTGCTTTTGCTGATGAAGATGTTACAGCTCCTGCTCGTATCTTATCTAAATTCGCAGAAGATCATGAAGCTTTGGAAATCAAGGGTGGTATGATCGAAGGCAAGGTCGTTTCCTTGGAAGAGATCCACGCTCTTGCAAAATTACCAAACCGCGAAGGTATGCTTTCTATGTTGCTTTCTGTATTGCAAGCACCAGTTCGCAACTTCGCATACGCTGTCAAGGCAGTTGCCGACAGCAAAGAAGAAGATGTAGCTTAATGCGCGCATCCTGATCGCTTAATTAAAATATATAATTATTATCTATAAAATGGAGGATTTTAAAATGGCCTTAGATACAGAAAAGATCATTGCTGACTTAAAAGAAGCTAGCATTCTTGAATTAAACGACTTAGTAAAAGCTATCGAAGAAGAATTCGGTGTTTCCGCTGCTGCTCCAGTTGCAGCTGCAGGTGCTGCTGCAGGCGCTGCAGAAGAAAAGAGCGAATTTGATGTTGAATTAACAGATCCAGGTGCTGGTAAAGTTAAAGTTATCAAAGCAGTTAAGGATATCACAGGTCTTGGCTTGAAAGATGCTAAGGGCTTAGTTGATGGCGCTCCTTCCGTTATCAAAGAAGGCGTTGCTAAAGAAGAAGCTGAAGAAATCCAAGCTAAACTTGAAGAAGTTGGCGCTAAAGTTACTCTTAAATAAGAGTTTCTCAACTGATTTACTTTCAGTTTGCTAAAAGACGTATCTCTCATTTGAGGGATATGTCTTTTTTTATATTAAATATTTGTTGTGCGCGGTTTTTATTGACAGTTTGTGATGTGTGGGCTAAAATATACAAAAAATATTTTAGGATAAGCTGTGAGGTATTTATAAATGGAACAAAAGTATGGTTAGTGACGGGGCTTCTAAGGGGATCGGGCTTCAGATCGTACTTGCGGCCCTTAAAGAGGGAAATATAGTCGTTGGGACTTCACGCGATGCCCAAAAATTATCTCAAGCCGTGGCGACAGAGCTTGGAAAAACAAGTAAAAACTTCTGGGCAGTTGAGATGGCTTTTGATGAAACGAGCATTGATACGACTGGAGCGCAAGTTATCGCAAAGTATGGTCGCATAGATGTGTTAGTCAATAATGCTGGTTATGCATTGTTAGGTTCGGTCGAAGAAGTTGAGTTGTCAGCGGTCAAAAAAATTTTGATGTTAATTTCTTTGGCTTACTCAGTATGACCCAAGCCGTGTTGCCTCAAATGCGCAAGCAAAAGGCAGGAAGCATCATCAACCTAGCTTCGATCTCAAGGTCAGTTACGGGACCAACACAAGAGATCTATTCGGCAACTAAGGCAGAAGTGATCATGTTAAGTGAAGCCTTGGCAGCTGAAGTAGAACCATTTGGGATCAAAGTCACAGCGATCGCTCCAGGGGGCGTTAGGACAGATTTCTTAGACTAGACCTCATTAAGAGAGCCGGCTAAAGCGACTAGTGATTAGCAAGTTGTACGTGACACGCTGGCAGGTCTAAAACGATTCAATCACAACCAAAGTGGCGCTCCTAAACGGGTAGCCGAAGCGATTATTAAAGTCGCTCAAATGAAACGACCACCAGTACGTTTATATTTGGGGAGTGGAGCGCTAAAAGCACTACAAACTAAGTTAAATGAAGTTGTAACTGAAGTAAATGCACACCTAGATCTGAGTCAAAGTACAGATTTTAGAGCCTAAGCAAATAAGTTAAGCATTTGCCAGGAAACAGCTACAATAAGATCATGAGTGAAGAAAAGAGGTCAAAATATGGGTACTTTAGTTAACGGTAAATGGACACAAAAAAGTTTAGCCCAACTGCGAGCTGAGGGAAAAGATATTCAAGTCGATCCTGGTTTTCGTAATTGGATCACGCCAGATGGCTCAGCCGGCCCAACTGGCAAAGGCGGTTTCAAGGCTGAGAAGGGTCGCTACCATCTGTATGTCTCTTACGGTTGTCCGTGGGCAAGTCGGGCTTTATTGATGCGTGGTCTCAAGGGCTTACAAGACTATATCAGCCTATCAGTCGTTGATCCGGTATTGGGAGCTGATGGGTGGCAATTCAGTGATTTTCCAGGCACGATCGCTGATCCGATCTTTGGGGCCAGATCATTGCCAGAAGTTTATACCAAAGCAAAAGCTGATTATACTGGGATCGCTAGTGTACCGGTCTTATTTGATAAACAGACGGGGCAGATCGTCAATAATGAATCAGCGGACATCATGCGGATGCTAGAGTCTGCTTTTGATGAACTGACGGGAGATCACACCGCTTACTATCCTAAGGCTTTACGCGCCCAGATCGATGAGTTAAATGTTTACTGCGATTCATTTTATGCTAAGGTCAATGCGACTAAAGATGCAAAAACCCAAGTTGAATATGAAAAAGCAGTCGCACAAGTGTTTACGATGCTAGATGATTTGGAACAGCGCTTAAAAGACCAAACGTATTTGCTTGGAGATACACCCGTTGAGACTGACTGGAAACTCTTTACTTTCTTAGTACGCTTTGATGTCGTCTTTTATGGGCTATATAAATGTAACCTCAAACTTTTGAGTGCTTATCCTAATTTATGGCGCTATGTTCGGCAATTGTATAATACACCAGGCGTAGCAGAGACAGTTAACTTTGAGCATATCAAAGTTCATCATTATCGCGGACAATTAGACTTAAATCCATCGGGGATCGTACCGATAGGACCAAAAGAAGACTGGAGTTTATAACTTCTCAAGGTCACCTGTTATGGGTGGCCTTTTTTTAGTGGGGCATATGGTATAATTAAGAAAGTATAAATTACAAGGGGGTCTTACAAAAATGAAGCAAGCATTTCAGCAGGTGAAAAGCTTCGTTGAAAAAAGAGCAACTATTCTGAAATTAATTTTTGTCCTTTCAGTATTGATCTTTGTAACTTTTGAAATCGGAAAAATTTTTCGCGAGGTCGATTGGTATCAAGTAAAACAAGGGCTCGCAGATCAATCATTGTTTAGCATTATTTTAATGCTTGGTGCTGGTATTATTGCGGTCAGTCCTATGCTGTTGTATGATTTTTCGATCGTTAAATTTTTACCAGATAAATACAGTCCGTGGTATATCTTACGCAGTGGGTGGATCACCAATACCGCGACTAACATTGCTGGCTTTGGTGGCTTTTTAGGAGCAGCTTTACGGGCTGATTTTTATCACAAAAATGCTAGTAAAAAGCAGGTCGTCTATGCATTATCTAAGATCGCCTTATTTTTATTAGCAGGACTATCGCTATACTGTTGGGTCTCACTAGGCTTGATCTATGGCTTTGATCTAGGCCCACATTTAAAGGGGTATTGGCCGTGGTTGATCGGTGGTGGCTTGTATTTTCCGCTCTTGTTTTTAACGACTAAATTCAAGCAAGGCGATTTCTTTAAGGATCTGACTTTAAAAAGAGAACTGATCTTGATCTTAGCTTCATTATTAGAATGGGGTTTTGCAGCGTTATTTTTCATCTTTATCGGTGAACAACTCGGAATACATGCGAATTATGCTGCTGTCTTAGCGTTGTATTTTACAGGATCGGTATTAGGGATCATCTCTATGGTGCCAGGGGGCCTAGGTTCATTTGATGTTTTCATGATGATCGGATTACTACCATTTGGCGTCACGACGGAACAAGCCGTGATCTGGCTCTTGTTTTTCCGTTTGTTTTATTACATCATTCCTTTTGGGATCGGCTTGAGCTTTTTTGTCCACTATGCAGGCAGTCAAGTCAATCATAAGTTAAATGGGATCCCTAAGTTGATCTTGCAAAAGACGGCCCATATGTTATTGACCGCTTTTTTATATGTTTCTGGGATCTTATTATTATTAGAAGCAGCTATTCCTAATTGGGCATATTCAAATTCATTTTTAGCAAAACTATATCCGTACACTTTTTTATTTATTAACCAGTTGACTGATATCGTATTTGCATTTGCCTTGATCGGGATGGCGCGTGGGATCGAAGCTAAGGTCAAAAAAGCATATTGGCCGACCTTGATCGTTTTAGTGATCGGGATCGTTAATACTTTGTGGCGCGTTTATACCCCAACTTTAGCTATCTTTTTAGGTGTGATCTTAGTGATGGTCGCCTTGTCACGTAAAGAGCTCTACCGTAAGCAACTACGCTATTCGATCACTAAAAAGATCGTGGACGGCTCGATCTTTGCTGGGATCTTTTTCTTGTATGCGATCGTTGGGTTTATCAACTCACCAAGTTATGTCCATCATCATCGTGTGCCAACGATCTTTTTATTTCCGGCGCAAAGTATCTGGCTTTCTGGCTTTTTAGGTCTTTTACTTGCAGCGTGTGTTTTATTATTGATCAGTAACTATTTGTGCAGTGGGAAAGATATTTTTGCAAATACTGGTTTTGATAAAAAACGGGTGCGTGCGGTGATCGAAAAATTTGGCGGTAATGAAGTTAGTCACCTAGCATTTTTGCAGGATAAAGAGTTATATTTTTACACAGAAGACGGCGAAGATAAACTCTTTTTCATGTACCGGATCAAGACCGATAAATTGATCATCATGGGTGAACCAGTGGGAGATCATGCTTATCTCCAAGAAGCTGTTCAAGCGTTCATGCAAGAAGCGGATAATTATGACTATCAATTGGTCTTTTATGAGATCAATGAGAGCTTTACGATGTTATTACATGAATACGGCTTTGACTTTATCAAGACGGGTGAAGAAGGCTTAGTCAAGCTCAGTGAATTTACGCTCCAAGGTAAAAAACGGCGGGCGCAACGTGCTTTGATGAACAAATTTGAACGTGAAGGCTATGAATTTAGCTTTATTGAACCACCATTTACTGATGAGTTGATGGCTGAACTTCAAGCTGTCTCGGATAGTTGGTTAGGTAAACAAGTAGAAAAGGGCTTTTCACTAGGCTTCTTTGATGAAGATTATTTGAATGAAGCTCCAGTCTGTTTGATCCGTGATGCTTCAGGTAAACTGGTCGCATTTGCGTCGATGATGCCAATGGATGAAAAGACATTATCGATCGATCTGATGCGTCACAGTCAAGATGCACCCTCTGGGATCATGGATAAGATCTTTATCAGTTTATTCGAGTATGGAAAAGAACAGGGCTATGAATACTTTGATATGGGGATGGCGCCGCTATCAAATGTTGGTGAATCACGCTTTAGCTTTATCGGTGAACGAGTTGCGCGCTTTATCTTTGAATATGGTGATCGTTTCTATGCTTTTCAAGGTTTACGTTCCTATAAGAACAAATATGTTACGAAATGGAGCGCCAAATATACGGCTTATCGGAAACGGACTTCGCTAGTCGATGCGATGATCTTGGTGACAATGACTGTCAACCAAAAACATCTCAAAAAGGACAACAGACGTAATTTGCTCTTACCGAGATTTTTACAATAGACATTGAGCATTCAGGTGTATGCCTGGATGTTTTTTACTTTTGGTGATAATTGCAAATTACAATAAATAACAAAGTTCCCATCATGAGGTGAAACTACGCCTCATGATGGGAACTTTGTTATTTATAGGGTATTAAAATTCATAGTCACTGTCTTGCATAGCTTCAACGTTACCAAGTAAGTAACCATTACCAACTTGGGAGAAGAAGTCATGATTGGAAGTCGAAGTTGAGATCCCGTTCATAACGACAGGATTAACATCTTCGGCGGTATCAGGGAAGAGCGGATCCATCCCTAGATTCATCAAAGCCTTATTAGCATTGTAACGTAAAAAGACCAAAACATCATCGCTCCAGCCGACTTGATCATAGAGTAAATGGGTGTATTTTTCTTCATTTTCGTAGAGATCATACAAAAGTTCATACATCCAGCCTTTGAATTCTTCTTGTTCTTCTTCGGATAATTCGTTAAAGCCCAATTGGAACTTGTAGCCGATATAAGTTCCGTGTACAGATTCGTCACGCAAGATCAACTTGATGATCTCCGCTACGTTAGCGAGTTTATTATGCCCTAACCAGTAGAGTGGAGTGTAGAAACCAGAGTAAAAGAGAAATGTTTCCAAGAATACGGAAGCAACTTTCTTTTGTAAAGGTGTTCCGTTTTGATAGATATCATTGATCTTTTGTGCTTTGTATTGCAAGATCTCATTTGAATCAGTCCAAGCAAAGATCTCTGCGATCTCTTTAGGCGTATTCAAAGTTGAAAAGATCGAGGAGTAACTCTTAGCGTGCACTGATTCCATAAATTCGATATTGTTGAAGACGGCTTCTTCTTGTTGCGTCCGGATATCTTTTTTAAGCGCTGCGATCCCATCTTGAGATTGCAAAGTATCTAATAATGTTAAGCCCCCAAAAACTTTAGCCACAACATCTTTATCAGCAGCGGAAAATTCCCGCCAATCGGCTAAGTCATTTGAAAGAGGGATCCGAGTATCTAACCAAAATTGTTCGGTCAATTTTTCCCAAGTTGCTTTATCGATCTGGTCTTCTAAATTGTTCCAGTTGATTGCCTTATAGTTTTCCATTTTCCAAATACCTCACTAAATTACACAGCTTTCGCATTCGTTGACTCCGACTTCATCTTGTGTATCAGTGAACGTGCGGACATAATAGATCGACTTGATCTGTTTATGGTGAGCATAGTTACGAAGGATCGAGAGGTCACGAGTCGTCATCTTATCAGTTCGGCCATCTTTCCATTCATAGAGTCCAGCTGGGATCGAAGAACGCATAAAGAGCGTTAAACTCATTCCTTGATCAACATGTTGTTGTGCGGCTGCATAAGTATCGATCACTTTACGCATGTCTAGATCGTAAGCCGAAGTGTAGTATGGTAAAGTCTCGTTTGAAAGATATGGTGCAGGATAATAAATCTTACCGATCTTTCTTTCCTGGCGTTCTTCGATCTTGTTGATGATCGGTTGAAGGGATGCAGTCGTATCATTGATATATGAGATCGAACCATTTGGTGCTACTGCTAAGCGGTTTTGATGGTAGAGTCCATCTTGTTTGACTGCTTGACTCAATTTTTCCCAATCGGCTTTAGTTGGAATGAAGATATCTTTGAAGAGTGCTTTGACTTTTTCAAAATGTGGTGTAAAGTCTTTTGTCAAATACTTAGTGAAGTATTTACCGTTAGCATAATCACTTTCTTCAAAACCAACAAAGCTAGTTTGACGTTCTTTGGCGAGCTTGTTAGAAGCAACTAAGGTCCAGTAGTTGAGCAACATAAAATATAAGCTGGTAAATTCCAAAGCTTCTGGTGAACCATAGTGCATTTGATTTTTAGCTAAAAAGGCATGTAAGCCCATAGCGCCTAGACCGATCGTGTGAGCTTGGCGGTTGCCGTGTTGCACAGATGGGACAACATCGATATCTGAATGATCGGTCACAAAGGTCAAAGCGCGTGTCATGGCTTCGACAGAGCGCCCAAAATCAGGGGAGTCCATCAAGTTAGCGATATTAGTCGAGCCCAAGTTACAGCTGATATCAGTTCCTAAGACATCATAGCCTTGTTGATTATTAACTAAAGATGGTGTTTGAACTTGCAAGATCTCAGAGCAAAGATTGCTGGTGATGATTTTACCTTTGATCGGGTTGGCTTTATTAGCTGTATCGACATTGACGATATAAGGATAGCCAGATTCTTGTTGTAATTTTGAGATCTCTTCTTCGAGCAAGCGAGCAGAGATCTTCTTTTTAGCGATATCAGGGTCGTTGACTAAGTTATCGTATTGCGCTGTAATATCGACATAAGAGAAAGGTGTGCCATATTTTCTTTCGACATCGTATGGATCAAAGAGATACATATCAGCATTTTGCTTGGCTAATTCGTAGAACTTATCGGGTACAAGCACCCCTAAAGATAATGTCTTGACTCGGATCTTTTCATCGGCATTTTCTTTTTTAGAAGCTAAAAAGTCGATGATATCGGGATGGAAAACATTTAGATAAACGACACCAGCCCCTTGACGTTGGCCTAACTGATTGGAGTAAGAAAAACTATCTTCGAGTAATTTCATGACAGGCACGACCCCAGAAGCAGCCCCCTTGATCCCTTTGATCGGTGCTCCAGCTGAACGAAGATTACTCAAGGTGATCCCGACGCCACCTCCGATCCGTGAGAGTTGAAGTGCGGAGTTGATCACTCGGCCGATCGAATTCATATCATCGGTAACTTGTAAAACAAAACAAGAAACTAATTCACCCCGTCTGGCCCGCCCAGCATTCAAAAAGCTTGGAGTTGCTGGTTGATAACGTTGGTGAACGATCTCATCAGCTAGTTGAAGTGCTAAGCTTTCATCACCGTCAGCAAAGTACAAAGCATTGATCGCAGCTCGGTCGATGAAACTTTCCAAGTAATAACTACCATCATCGGTTTTTAGCGCATATTGGGTATAAAACTTGTAAGCTGCCATAAAGGTCTTGAAACGAAAATCAGCTGCTTCTAACTGCGCATAGAGCTTTTCAATAAAGGCAAAATCGTATTTTTGGATAAATTGTGTTTCAAGATAGTTATTGTCTAGCAAATAGTCAAAGCGTTCCTTAAGTGAAGCAAAGGTCATCGTATTAGGAATGACATTTTCCTTGAAAAAGGCGCTTAAAGCTGCTTTGTCTTGGTCGAGTTGGATCTGACCGTTTAAGGGAATGTTGACCCGATTGTTTAGATCGTAGTACGTAACGTTGTTGATATCGATATCTTTAAGACTCAAGTTTATTCACCGCTTCCTTGAAATTTTGGACATCTGTGGGTGTTCCATTGAATTCAAATGAATAGAGCACAGGAACATTAAATTTTTTAGCCAAGTTTTTAGCTGTAAAAATAAATAACTCTGCAAAATTACGGTTGCCGGTCCCGACGATCCCTTTTAATGATGCAGCGTTATTTGCGTATTCTAAAAATTCAGTTACAGGGTAAGTGATCTCATCTTCATAGGTCGGTACGATCAAGACGAAAGGTTCATTTACCATAAAAAGTGGGTCCACCGGATCGATCTCAGTGGCATCGACGGTAGGTCCAAGTTTTTTGATGAAGCGTCGGGTCTGCCCAGTGACGCTAAAATAAATTATTTTCATTGAGCTGCCAGCTTCTTTAAGAGATCAGGCCGGAAACCATTGATGATCGGTGCATGATCTTGTTCTAAAACTGGAACTGTGCGTAAACCTTTTTCTTTTAGGTAGTTGATATATTCTGGATGATCGGAGATATTATGTTCTCCAAATTCAATATTATTCTCCATTAAAAACTTCTTGGTCATCTTGCATTGGATGCAGTTATCTTTTGTATATAGATCTAAAGCCATCAGAATAAAACCCCTTCTAATTTGATTGTGATATCAGTATACCATAATTTACACAACATGTAGTATAAATTTTGCTCTGCTAATCGCTAGATATTGTGTTATTGGCTTAACCACGCAAAAAACGGACTCAAAATTTTTTTGAGTCCGTAAAGTTATATTTAACTGATATTAGTACCAGCCGTTAGCAAGCCAAAATGACTTAGCTGCTTGCCAAGAACCGTAACGATTGGCAACATAGTTATCGGCTACACGTTCTTGGTTTTCTGGGGAGTAATCTCCACCAAGGTAAGAATTAGTCAATTGATACTTACCGTAGTAACGGCCGTTTTGAGCGGTATAAGAACCACCTGATTCAACGTTAGCGATCCAAGCTTTAGCACTTGCTTCAGCATCGTTTACTGGCGTTTGTGGAGTCGTTGTTTGTACTTGTTGTGTTTGTTGTTGTGCAGGTTGTGCTTCTTGGACTTGAGTTTGAGCTTGTGGAGCTGCTTGTGCTGGTTGAGCTTGTTGTTGTGCAGCTTGTGAAGCTTCAGCTAAAACGTTGCTACCAACTTCTAAGCGTTGACCAACGAAGATCAAGTTTACATCTTGTAATTTGTTAGCTTGTTGGATCGCGTTGATCGTTGTGTTGTATTTGAGGGCTAATTCAGATACTGTATCGCCGGCTTTAACGACAACTTCATCAGCATTTGCTGTTTGGCCCAATGCAACTAAACCAGATAACGCGGCAGCTCCCGTAATAACTTTCTTCATTTCCATAAGTAAACTCTCCTTAAAAAAATATTTAATATTTACTTGTTTTTCATTTATCTACACTAGCAGTATACATTTTTTATATAACATACATATTCCGATAAAATTACAATTTGTCACGTTTATGTAACAAACAGATTAATTATTGTCAAATTCCACAAAAATAGAATACATATAGGAAAATAAAGTATCTTTTTGAATTTTACTTTTTAAGTTATACTTAAAAGTATCGGAGGTGCGCAGAAATGCCAAAAATTTTGTTAATGAATGCCGGAAGTTCATCAGTTAAATGGAAATTATTTGAATTGACCGATGAATCAGTCGTCGCTAAAGGCTTAGTGGAGCGAATGTTAGCCCCAGGTTCAAAGTTTGAGATCAAATATGGAGATCAGACGTATCAAGAAACACAAGATGGCCTAACTTATGAAAAAGCAGCTGAAATGATCATTGAAAAGATCCAAGAATTAAAGATCACCTCTTTAGCTGACATTAAATGTGTTGGGCATCGTGTCGTAGCTGGGGGAACTAAATTCACACAAGCTACTAAGATGGATCAAGCAGCGATCAAAGAAGTCTTAGCCTTGAGTGACCATGCTCCATTACATAATCCAATGGAAGCAAAATACATCGAATTGATGCAACAAGTCATGCCGAATACCCCACAATATGCGGTCTTTGACAGCCAGTTCTTTACCCAAATGCCAGAAGAAAATGCGATCTTTAGTTTACCATATGAGCTAACGCAAAAATATGGGATCAGACGCTATGGCGAACACGGGATCAGTCATGAATATTTAGCGCAAAAGACAGCTGAGCTTTTGGAAAAACCATTGGCTGACCTCAAATTGATCACTTTGCACTTGGGTAGTGGGTCATCTGTTTCAGCAGTTAAAGATGGAAAAGCATTTACCAGTTCAATGGGCTTTACGCCTTTGACAGGCCTAACGATGGGGACTCGGGCTGGTGATGTTGATCCTTCGATCGTGCCATTTTTAATGAAGAAACTCGATAAAACAGCTGATGAAGTTCTTGAGCTCTTTAACCAAAAGTCAGGACTATTAGGCTTGTCAGGCTATTCGGATGATATGCGTGATATCAAAGCTAATCAAGCCGATCGACGTTGTAAGTTAGCTTTAGATGTTTATTTAAATAAGATCGTGTCCTATGTCGGAAGTTATTTTGCCCAATTAGGTGGCGCCGATGTGTTGGTCTTTGCCGGTGGGATCGGGGAAAACAACCCGTGGTTACGGGCTGATGTTTGCCAACGCTTAGCTTGTTTAGGTGTTCAATTAGACCAAGAGCTAAATGAAGCTGGCCATGAAGGTGTGATCTCAACTGAAAACTCAAAAGTCAAAGTGATGTTAGTGCCAACTAACGAAGAACTCGCAATGGTCCAACAGATCAAGGCCCAACTAGACTGATAATTATGTTATAATCAACATATACTGTGTCTCTAATAATCAAGCTGAACGGCAATTAGACAAAATCTGGAGGAATTTATGGAAAAGATGCAAGAAAATGCAAATATCAAATTATTTGCATTAAATTCCAATCAAGCGTTGGCACAAAAGATCGCAGCTGAACTGGGGATCAAGTTATGTGATGCTTCAGTCAAACATTTCAGTGATGGTGAGATCCAAATCAACATCAATGAAAGTGTGCGGGGAGATGATGTGTTCATCGTGCAATCAGTCGCTGATCCGGTCAATGAAAACTTTATGGAATTGATGGTCATGATGGACGCGTTACGACGCTCCAGTGCTGGTTCGATCAATGCAGTTATTCCTTATTATGGTTATGCACGTGCTGACCGTAAAGCACGTTCGCGTGAACCGATCACAGCTAAGATGATCGCTAATTTCATCACATTAGCTGGGGCAGATCGAGTTGTGACAATGGACCTACATGCAGGTCAGTTGCAAGGTTTCTTTGACATCCCAGTGGATCATTTATTAGCGATCTACGAACAAGCCGCTTACTTTAAGCAAAAGGGCATTTGTGAAGATGTCGTTGTTGTAGCGCCTGACCATAATAGTGTTAAAGGGGCAAGAAATCTAGCTGATCTCTTGAAAGCACCGATCGCGATCGTTGATAAACGCGATGATACTCGGTTAGATATCGAAAATTCTTCGATCATTGGCGATGTCAGTGGGCATAACTGCATCGTCTTTGATGATATGATCGATACTGGGGGCAAGATGGCTGATGCAGCGGCCGCCTTGGACAAGGCAGGCGCACGTGAGATCTATGCTTGTGCAACGCATCCGGTCTTTTCAGGAAGTGCCGTCGAAGAGTTAGAGGGATCACCATATAAAGAAGTTGTGGTGACAGATACGATCGCGATCCCAGAAAACAAGCAATTCTCCAAGCTAAAAGTTTTATCGATCGCACCGATCTTTGCTAAAGCAATTTCTTTGATCTATCACAATCGTTCGGTAGATAGTTTGTTCAATAACAATGATAATATTTAAAGTAAAGAGGTTCTGTTTTAAACAGAGCCTTTTTTGTTTTGCTTTGATATAATTGGTGTAAATTACATTTAGGAAGGGAAAAAAGTTATGAGTTTGAAATTTGTGCTAGGCACAGCGGCTAAAGACCATCAAGCGTCATTGTTAGAGCAGATAAAAACTATCAGTCAAACAGACCCGCAAGCCAAAATATATTATATCGTCCCCAATCATATAAAGTTTGCGACTGAAGTTTCTGTCTTAGATCACTTACGAAAAAGTAGTGGCCAAGACATATTAGCTGCTACGGACATCCAAGTCCTGTCTTTTTCACGGTTAGCTTGGTATTTTATGAAAAATGAGCCTAGCTATCAGTTACCGCGGCTATCGGCAGCTGGGGCTAATATGTTGGTCCATAAGATCTTGCGGACTAAAAATGATGAATTGACGATCTTTAAAAGTGAGCAGACCCAGCCAGGCTTTGTGTCACAATTAGCTGGGCAATTGGTCGAATTGAGTTTAGCTTTGATCACAAGCGCTGATCTGTGGCATAGTTATGAAATGTTAGAACAGAGTAAAGATACCGATCTAGTAGCTAAGTTACACGATCTAAGCATCGTTTATCGAGAATTTGAGCAACATATCCAAGGAAAATACCTGGGCACAGCTAATATGTTAGAAGCCTTGGCTAAAAAGTTGGCACAAAGTGATCTTAGTCACAGTTATTTTATCTTGGATGGTTTTTCACAGTTCAACGCTGGCGAATATCAGATCATTACTAGTTTGTTGCAAACGGCAAAACAAGTGACCGTTTCTTTAGTCTTAGATCGTCCGTATATCCATCATGCTCCAGAAGCAAGTGAGCTTTTTTATCGCTCAGGGCAAGTGTATTATCGCTTGTATCAATTAGCACGACACGAACATGTTAAAGTTTTAGTCGATAGCTTTGCTAAACAAGATCGTGTCAGTGCTGACTTAGTTACGTTAGAAAACTATTGGATCGCTTCAAATGATCTAAAACCATTTACGTTGACCGCTAAGTTGCAAGGTGATCTACAAGTCATCGAGGCCGCTGATCGTTTAGAAGAGGTCAAATGTTTAGCAACTAAGATCCGCCAGATGGTTTTGCTTGAAGGATATCGTTACCAAGATTTTCTATTATTGACACGTCATTTAGATCCGTATAAAAATATTTTGCAACCGACATTTGAGCAATTTGAGATCCCATTTTTTACCGACTTGCAAAAAAAGATGTCTGATCATCCCTTAGTTGAATTGATCCAAGCACTCTTTTTGGTCGATCAGCGTAACTATCGCTATGAAGATATGATGCGCTTGTTAAAGACAGAATTGTTATTACCAAAACATGAAGGTGAATTCATGCCATTAGCTGAGTATCGCCAAGCCCTCGATCTAGCCGAAAATCAAGTCCTTAAATTTGGTTATCGTAAAAAAGGCTGGCTAGGTGAAGCTTGGGTCTATTATCGGTTTGGAACTAGTGATTTTGGAGCTCGAACTAAAAATGAAGATGCGATCACAGTAAAGATCAATTTGATCAAAAATTATGTAAAAGAACTCTTGCCACCATTTTATGAAAAGCTTGCTAAAGCTAATACCGGAAAAGCAGCGGCTAGCTTATTGTATGAATTTTTAGTCGCTGCAGGGGTGGTCGAACAGTTAGATGCTTGGCGTAAACAAGCTTTAAAAGTAGGGGCTGTCGATGCTTCAACGCGGGAAGAACAGGTCTGGGGGACTTTTTGTGATCTTTTAGATGAGTATGTAGAGATCTTAGGGGAGCAGCCATTTGAGTCCCAAGATTTCTTAGATCTACTTCAAGCCGGTTTTGAGGGGGCGACCTATAGTCAGGTGCCAACGACTTTAGATCAAGTTGTCATCTCTGAAAGCGGGATGGTCCAACCAAATGACAAAAAAATCGTCATGCTTTTAGGTGCTACAGACTTAGTGATGCCTGATGTTGCTGTTAGTGAAGGCTTATTTTCCGATCATGATAAGGAAATGTTGCAGCCAACCCTAAGCGAAAAAAGTTATCTTCCCGATGATACTGAACATGTTTTAGCCAATGAGCCTTTTTTGAATTACCTTGCTTTTTTGACGCCGACTCAAAAGCTCTTTTTGAGCTATCCGCGTAGTGATAATGATCAGCTCGAGCTTAAATGTTCACCATATGTTGAGCGGCTCAAACAAGCTTTAGCGCTTCCGTTAAGCTATGCCCATAAAAATGATGGGGCAAGTGATGCTTTGAATTATATCGGTACTAAACGGACCACAATGAGCGAACTTATCAAGGTCGAACGCCAAGCGCTCACTGAACAACAAGAGTTGCCAACAGTTTGGGATCATCTATTTCAAAGGTTTCAACAAGATCCTGCAACTAAACCGTTATTTGAGCAGTTAAATCAGAGTTTGGACTATAAAAACATTCCTGAACAACTGACCCCTGAAAGTGTTAAAGGCTTGTATGGCAAAGAATTAAAGACTTCGATCTCACGACTAGAAGATTTTTATGCTAATCCGTATGAATATTTCCTAAAATATGGTTTGGGCTTAAAAGAACGTGAGATATTTGAAATGAATGCCGCCAATACAGGGGAATACTTCCATACTTTGCTTGATACATTTTTCAAATTGCTCTTAAAAAATGGCCAAGATCTCAAATTATTGAAGGGTCCTGAATTTGATGCTTACTTTAAAGAAAGTGTCGAGTTGACTAAACGTTTGCCACAATTTAAGATCTTGGATAGTTCTAACCGAATGCGTTTTTTGGCGCGACAGTTAAATGCAGCCGCTAAACAAGTTGGGGGAGCGATCCACAAACAGCGACAATTTAACAATTTAAAGACGATCCAAACCGAAGCTTTATTTGGACACGTGGGCGAATTGTCTGGTCTAGCTGGGTTGCAATTCACAACGCCAAATGATCGTTTAGTGACAGTACGCGGAAAGATCGATCGGATCGACGAATTAGTTTTAGGAGATAAACATTATCTAAGTTTGGTCGATTACAAGTCAAGTGCAAAGAAGTTTGATCATGTAAAAGCTTATTTTGGCTTAGCCCTACAATTGTTGACGTATTTGGATGCTTTACTTAAAAATAAGACGACTTTAGTTAAAGGTGCGACTAAAGAGCAGATCGCTACAGCTGGAGCGATGTATATGCATCTTTACAATCCAACATTCAAACAAAAAGAGATCTATCAGACTATCTATGCAGATGAAGTACTCAAAAAGAACAAATATAATGGGTTATTGTTAGATCAGGCCGATGTTTTAGAGGGGCTAGATGAAAGTTTGCGTGAAAGTTCAGGAAATTCATTGATCTATCCGTTTAGACGAAACAAAAATGGTAGTTATAAAGCATCAGGCGCCCAATTAGTGACAGAAGCTCAGTTGGAAGCGTTGTTGTTACACAATGAAGAATTGATCAAACAAGCAACGGATATGATCTTTAGTGGACGGATCGACTTGATGCCAGCCTTGTTCAAAGATGGCTCGGCGTTACAATACACACCATATGAAGCGATCATGCAGTTTGATCCGATGTTGCCCGAAAATAATTATTACCGGCTTCCAGCAGAAAAGCCAGCCGATATTTTAAAACTTTTACAGGTTAAGGAGGAAAAATAATGGCTGAGATCAAATTTACACCTGGTCAGCTCCAGGCGATCAATGATGAAGGCAAAAATATTTTGGTTGCTGCTTCAGCCGGCTCGGGGAAGACCCGGGTGTTGGTCGAACGTGTTATCAGAAAAATCAAAGAAAAAACCGCAGTAGACGAGATGTTGATCTTGACCTTTACTGAAGCAGCAGCGCGGGAAATGAAAGAACGGATCCAAGGCGCTTTACGCCAAGCGATCAATGCTGAATCTGAGCCTGAGACTAAGCGATTTTACCTACAACAACTGACAAAACTCAATGTTGCCGATATCAGTACGATCGATGCATTTTGTTTGCGCATGGTCCAAAAATATTACTATTTAGCCCAGATCGATCCTGATTTTCGATTGTTGACTGATGAAACTGAGCGGGCTTTACTACGCGAAAGTGTTTGGGAAGATCTCCGAGAAGAACTTTATGGGAAGTTAGATCCCTTGTTTGAACAACTGACATTGAATTTTTCTAATGACCGCAGTGATGATGGTCTGACTGAACTTGTGATGGAATTATTTGATTTTGCAAATGTCAATCCTGATCCTAAAGCTTGGCTTGAAAATTTGGCTAAAAATTATCATTTGGAAGCTGGAAATTTAGAACAAAGCGAGTTTTATCGCACTGAATTTCTTCCGTATATCAATGAGCAATTGCAAAAATTCGCTGACTATATGGAGCAAGCAACGCTGAACTTAGAGGATATCGCTGATCCAGAAGATAAGTTAGCCAAATTAAAAGCTCTCTATCGCACAGAAGCAAAAGAGTTGTGTCAACTAGCTAAACTTGATCTGACAAAGATCTCCTATAATGAGCTAAAAGTGACTTTAGAGGCAGTAAAATTCAAACGCGCCCCTGCAGCACGCTTAGATGATGAGCAAAAAGTGCTAAAAAATCAAGCTCAAGCTCTGCGTGATGAGACGAAAAAACAGTTGAACGAACTTTTAGTCAATTATTTTAATGCCCAAGAAAGTGAGGTCATTGAGCTATTTAAACAAGCTGAGATCTTAGCTAAGAAGGCAGCTGAAGTGGTCTTACGCTTCATGCGTCGCTATCAAGCGGAGAAAAAGCGCCGACATGTCTTAGAATTTAGTGATTTAGAACACCTGACTTTAAAGATCTTACGCCAACAAGAAGATACAAGTGTCAAAGAAATCTTGCAAGCACGCTACCAAGAGATCATGGTCGATGAGTATCAAGATACTAATCAGCTTCAAGAAGCGATCTTGACGACTTTGGCGCAGGATAATATGTTTATGGTAGGGGATGTCAAGCAGTCGATCTATGCGTTTCGGTTGGCCGATCCGACACTGTTTTTAGGTAAATATCATAAATTTGGGCGCTCAGATGATCCAAATGAACGGATCATCTTAGCAGAGAATTTCCGCTCGGCTGAAAATATCACAGCAACGACGAACTTTATCTTTTCACAGATCATGGATCAAAAGATCGGGGAAATGGATTATGATAAAAATGCGCAGTTAGTTTATGGAGCTAAAGATTATCCTAAAATGTCGCTTGTGACTGAGATCTTGCTATACACCTCGGAAGCAGATCCTTTAAATGATCCTGCTAAAAAACCATTAAAAATGCGCTGGGATCAAGAACCAGAAGCGATGGGACCTGATTTTGAGATCAATTCCAACCAAGAAGGTCAGATCGCTTTAGTGGCAAAGAAGATCAAAGAATTGTATGACCAAAAGTTTGCGATCTATGACCGAGGATCAGGCCAGATGCGTCCGATCACATACGGCGATATTGCTATTTTATCAGAGACACGAACCAATCATTTATTATTATCTGAAGAGTTAAAGCGCCTAGGGATCCCATTTTATGTGCAAAAGTCGCAAAATTATTTTCAAACGACAGAATTGCGGATCATGTTGGCACTTTTAGCTTTGATCGACAATCCTTACCAAGATATCGAGTTGGCTGCAGTTTTGCGTTCGCCGATCGTGGGGCTAAAGGAAAATGAGTTAGCTTATCTGCGGATCAATGATAAGAGTGGTGATTATTTCCAAGCGTTAGAAAAATTCTATCAAGACCCAAGCAATCAGAGAAAAGAACCATTTGTTCAAGCACTCTATGCTAAGATCACACGTTTTATGGAGCAGCTACAAGGTTTTAGAGATCTCGCGCATCAAAATGAATTAGCTACCTTGATCCTGGCGATCTATGAACAGACTGGCTTTTTAGATTATGTCGGGGGCATGCCTGGGGGGGCACAACGGCAAGCCAATCTGCACGCACTTTATGAAAGAGCTACGATGTATGAACAAAGTAGTTTTAAGGGGCTATTTCAGTTCATTGGTTTTATCAAAAAGATGCAAGAAAAACAAGATGATCTCTCAGAGGCTGTCTTAAAGACAAGTGATGATACGGTCAATATCATGACGATCCACGGTAGTAAGGGACTCGAGTTTCCGGTCGTGTTTTTGATCGATGCGGCTAAAAAATTCAATATGCGCTCATTAGATAAAAAGTATATTTTAAGTGAAAAAGCTGGTCTAGCGATGAATTACTTAGATCAAGAGCGCCGGATCGAACATGAAACGTTGGTCAAAAATCTTGCTAAACAAACCGCCAGAAATAAGAGCGCTGCTGAAAAGATGCGCTTGTTGTATGTTGCCTTGACACGGGCTAAAGAAAAACTCTTTATCGTAGCAGGCTATGATTCACGTGAACAGGTGGAAAAATTGGTGAACAAGGCTCAAACTTCTGAATTGTTATTACCAGATGATGTGCGCGCAAATGCCAAAAACTTCATGGATTGGATCTTGCCAGCAGTTGCACGTCGAAAAAATATTGCTCAAGCATTTGAGCTCTTAGTAAACCCACCTGCAACTTTAGATGAGATACCAGCAGAATTTGAAGTGAATTTTGCTAATTACAACGATATTTTTGATGAACAACGGTTAGCGCAAGTAGATCTAACTAAGTGGTTTGATGAGCAAACAACAGCTCAAGTAAAACTTACCCCTGAGATGGTAACTAAGATCGATCAGATCCTAGCAGGAAAGTATCAACATGAAGCAGCAACTAGAACGGCTGCCTATCAAGCCGTTTCAGATATCAAGCGTTTGTTTGACGATCCTGACCTTGAGAAAATGGCCAAGATCACGCCAGAGACGACCGCTAATCGTGAAGTCGGCGATTTTAGAAAACCGCGCTTTATGACCGAAGAAGTGCGGGTGACCCCTGCTGCCATCGGGACAGCTGTTCACTTGCTCTTCCAAGAATTGGATCTGACTCAGACGCCAACGGTCACGCTGATAGATGATTTATTACAACGTTTGATCGCTGATGATCTGATCACACCTGAAGTAGCTAAACAGATCGATGTTACTAAGCTCGTAGCCTTTTATGCGTCACCGTTAGGCAAAGATCTCTTAAAAAATCATACGCGAGCCAAGCGTGAAGTAGCTTTCTCAATGGTCTTGCCAGCGGGTAAAGTCTTTGACGACTTGGATGACACATTGAACGATCCGATCTTAGTCCACGGGATCATGGATGGTTATTTTATCACTGAAAATGATGAGGTCATTCTCTTTGATTACAAGACTGATCATCTTTATGGTGAAGATGGGATCGAGAAGATCAAGCAGCGCTATCAGGGACAGTTAAATTTATATCAAACGGCTTTGGAACAGATCTTAAATAAACCTGTGACCCATAAATATCTTTATTTAGTTGAACTTGATCAAGCGGTCGAATTACCGTGATGTATACAAATAAAAAGGGTTTAATGTAGTCAGTGCTGAAAATAACAAGGGACCTCTATGATACATATTTGTATCATAGTAGGTCCCTTGTTTGCCTTATCTCTATGTCTTGATAATGTCGTGTCCAAAAGCGGATCTAGTAAATAATAAAACCCCAAGCTAGCTGCAAAAAACGCATCTAACTTGAGGTTTTGTTATTTATTGAGTGCTAGCGTTTTTCTACGCTTAGATCAGTCTTTGTAGATGAATTTTCTTTGGAAGAACTTCACAACTTCGACGATGATGATCATTAAAGCACCAGCGCCTAAAACGATCCCCCATTGTTCTAACGCAAGTGTTGTAACATGGAAGGTGCTGTTAAAGGCTGGTACAAAGATCGTCATTGCTAATAACACAGCTGAAGCCAAGACAGCAATGTTGAAGTACTTGTTGTTGAATGTCTCCTTGGAAAAAATCGTTCCGTGGATCGATTTGGAGTTAAAGGCATGGAACAATTGGATCACACCTAGAGTTGCATACGCCATGGTCAACGCATCAGCATGGATCTGAGCTGACGATTCATGGAATGGATAGTTGATCGCGATCCAATAGACCCCAAGCGTTAGAACACCTTCTAAGATACCTTGGTAAATGATGCTTGAACCGACCCCATTAGAGAGAAAATTCGAGCGACTACCGCGTGGTTTCTTTTTCATGATGTCTTTTTCGCCTTTTTCGATCCCTAAAGCGATCGCAGGGAAAGTATCTGTGACTAAGTTGATCCATAAGATCTGTACCGGAGCAAAGATCGACCAGTTGAGCATGGTCATCATAAAGAGTGTCAAGACTTCACCTAAGTTAGCGGACAAGAGGTATTGGATCGCTTTTTGGATGTTAGAAAAGACCTTTCTACCTTCACGAACAGCTAAAATGATCGTGGCAAAGTTATCATCAGCTAAGACGATATCAGAAGCATTCTTAGATACTTCAGTTCCGGTGATCCCCATACCGACCCCGATATCCGCGGTCTTTAAGGCTGGCGCATCGTTAACACCGTCACCAGTCATCGCTACGATCTTGCCATGTGCTTGCCAAGCTTTAACGATCCGCACTTTATGTTCAGGCGCAACACGAGCATAAACTGAGTATTTAGCAACATTTTGCTTCAATTCTTCATCAGACATTGCATCTAGATCGCGCCCGGTGATCACGCCACTTTCATCGTCTGGTTGGATGATACCTAGGCGGATCGCGATCGCTCTAGCTGAATCTTTGTGGTCACCGGTGATCATAAGTGGACGGATACCAGCTGATTTAGCTTCAGCGACTGCATCTTTGACTTCGGGTCTTTGGGGATCGATCATCCCGATCATTCCGGCAAAGATCAAGTCATTTTCAAAATTATCAGATGTTGCTTCGCGCTTTTCTTCTTCTTCAGTCAAAGGCTTATAGGCAAAGCCTAAAACACGTAAAGCTTCAAGCGCTAATTCTTGATTAGTGTTTAAGATCTTATCTTTATCAGCTTGAGTGATCGGTCTTATTTCACCGTTATCTTCGATCCTAGTCGTTCGTTGCAAGATCTCATCAACGGCCCCTTTGGTCATCAAATAACGTTGGCCAGCATGAGAAACGATCGCTGACATCATTTTACGTTCAGAGTCAAAGGGGATCGAGTTGGTTCGCAAAAAATCATTTTGGACTTGCTTAACGTCCATTTGACGATCCAAATAATATTGGATCAAGGCCGTTTCAGTCGGATCACCTACTAAGCCATCAGGTGTTTCTTGACTATCGTTAGCTAAGATCATGATCTGGGCTAGCCGTTTTTTGGGTGAGACTTGAAAAGCATCGGCCGATATCAAGTTATGATCAGTATAGAGCTGTTCAACTGTCATCTTATTTTGGGTCAAAGTCCCAGTCTTATCGGAGGCAATGATCTCAGTTGTTCCTAAAGTTTCGACTGCGGGTAATTTACGGACCAGCGCATTGCGTTTGGCCATCGTCTGAGTACCTAAGGCAAGCGTGATCGTTACGATCGCAGGTAGGCCTTCAGGGATCGCAGCTACAGCAAGTGAGATCGCTGTTAATAACATATCTAAGACGGATTCACGCCCCGTCATGACCCCAAAGACAAAGATCACGACCGCGATGATCAAGATCAAAACAGTTAAGACCTTGCTCAAATGGGTGATATTTTTTTGCAGGGGAGTTACGGAGTTGTCAACTTCATCTAACATGGTAGCAATATGCCCAACTTGAGTCTGCATGCCTGTGGCAAAGACGACTGCTTCGGCGGTACCATATGTGACGCTAGTGTTCATAAAGCACAAGTTGCTTTGCTCGCCTAAAGGAGGTTCTTTTTCATTCAAGACGCTACTGTCTTTTTCGACAGGAACCGATTCACCCGTTAAAGCAGCTTCTTCGATCTTGAGTGAAGAAGATTCGAGGATCCGCATATCGGCTGGGACGATATCGCCAGCTTCGAGCAAGACGATATCTCCTAAAACGATCTCATCACTTTTAACTTGCATGACCACACCATTGCGTTTGACACGTGAATAAGGGGTCGTCATTTCTTGTAAAGCATCGATCGCATTTTCAGCCTTGGCTTCTTGAAAGACCCCAAAGACCGCATTTAAGATCACCACTAAAAAGATGATCAAAGCATCGGATACTTCACCTGCAAGCATGGCAACTAGGGCAGCGACCATCAAGATCACGATCATCAAGTCTTTGAATTGAGCGATGAACTTTTGAAGTAAAGTTGTATGCTTCTTTGATTCTAAAACGTTAGGACCGTATTTTTCTTGACGTACTTTGACCTCAGCATCAGTCAAACCATTAGCTGAACTGTTTAATTCAGCAAGTGCCTGTTCTCCAGTAAGTTGATAATATTTCGTTTTCAATCACGAAATTCCTCCTTTGATATGATTATTAGGTTACAGGCTTATCGTATCACACTTACTCATTAAAAAGAAATTATCCGCTAGTAAATTAATTGTAAATTTTATGTAAAATATTATAAATTAGGGCAAAATAAATCCACATGTGCACACCTGACAGGGGCCCATGTGGAGCTATTTGTATTCAATTAATTGAACTTTTCCCGGGTTATCAGCAAAATCTCGCGAGTGATCCTGCAGTTAAGATATCCCAGTCAGAGCTCCACTAGTATGTCATGTGGTGCTCAATTATTTAGCAGCTTTTTCAGCTTCTTCGCGTTCCTTTAAGAAACTCAATACAGCTTGATGTTCTGCACGACGCTTCTTAACGTTTTTGTTGTTAACTGGGCGGCGGTCGTTACCAACGCCTACGTGTGTATTTTGTGACATGGTAGTCCCTCCCTTCATTACTCATGCAACTTCATATTTTAGCGAAAAACTTCTTAAATATCAAGGGTAAATTATAGTAGTTCTTTAAAAATAAGGGTTCTATGGTATAATTAGCGAAAGATTTGAGTAGAAAGAATGAATTGAAATGAGTATTTTAGAAGTAACAGATCTCTCGATGAGTTATGCAGATAAACAACTTTATGCTCAAGCTTCATTTGTCTTGAACAAAGAAGATCATATGGGAGTTATCGGCCAAAACGGTGCCGGAAAATCGACCTTGATCCGTTTGATAACAGGTCAGACACTACCTGATGCAGGCCAGATCAAATGGCAACGTGGCAAAAAGATCGGTTATCTCGATCAATATGCTGAATCAGCGCATGATCTGACTATTGGGGCCTTTTTGCAAAGTGCTTTTAAGAAATTATACGAGATCGAAGCTAAACAAGCTAAGTGCTATGCTGATTATGCCACTACTTTGGATGATGCTTTATTGACTAAAGCGGGTAAATATCAAGAACAGTTAGAAGCTGCTGATTTTTATGGCTTAGATGTCAAGATCGATCAAGTCATGACCGGACTAGGGATCGATGTCTTGGGAAAAGAGCGTCAAGTCAGCAGTTGTTCTGGCGGGCAACGTTCTAAGATAATTTTAGCTAAATTATTATTGGAAGAACCGGATATCTTGTTACTAGACGAACCGACAAACTATTTGGATACGGAACATATCGAATGGTTGATCGGTTATCTAAATGAATTTTCTGGCTGCTTTATGGTCATCTCCCACGATTATGACTTTTTAGAAGCGATCACCAATACGATCATTGATGTAGCATTTGGCAAGATCACGAAATATACAGGTAGTTTCCAAGCTGCGATCAAACAAAAAGAAGTCAAAAAAGAAGTGCAGCTCAAAGCGTATGAAAAACAACGGCGACAGATCGAAAAAGATGAAGCGTATATTCGTAAAAATAAAGCGGGAACACGAGCTGCAATGGCCAAGTCACGGCAAAAAAGACTAGATAAATTAGAGCGCTTGACGCCACCAAGTGATAATCTCCAAGCTCATTTCAACTTCCCATATCTAGAACTGCTTTCAAGTGCGACTTTGCGAGTCAAAAAATTATCAGTGGGGTATAACAAACCATTGCTCGAACCAGTGACATTTTCAATGAGTCACGGGGAAAAAGTCGTGCTTAAGGGATTTAACGGGGTCGGAAAATCAACGTTGATCAAATCGATCTTAGGCAAGATCAAAACTTTTGGCGGGACAGCTCAATTTGTTGACGCTGCTGTGATCAATTATTTTACTCAGGAATTAACATGGCAAGATCCAAACCAAACTCCGCTCCAAGTCTTACAAGATGCCTATCCTAAGCTTGAGCCCAAAACGATCCGGCAACGCTTAGCTCGTGCAGGGATCAATGCAGCTAATACACTCAAACCGATGAAATTGTTGAGTGGAGGCGAACAGACCAAGGTCAAACTGTGTTTATTGGAATTAAAGCCAAGTAATTTCTTGATCTTAGATGAACCGACAAACCACCTTGATGATGAGACGAAGCAAGCGTTGAAACAAGCCTTGATGAATTTCCTAGGAAATGTTTTGCTAGTTACCCACGAAGCTTCATTTTATGCTGGCTGGGTCGATAAGATATTTGATGTGGAAAATATTCAACTAAAGCGCTGATAAAGTTGACATTTTACAGGCTTATCCTTATATTGAATTAAGGTCAATTAGTTAAGAAAGGATCACTTTAAATTATGAAAAAAGCAAGTTGGATCCATTGGGCAGTTGCAATTATTTTAGTTGGACTTGCGGGATATAGTGCGGTATATATTCACCGTGCCGAAGAAAAAAACGCGCTAAAAGTTGAGCGTCAAGCAAAACTTGATAAGCAAGAAGAAAAACGAAAAAAAGAGCTTTTACGGGAACAAAAAAAGCATATGCAAACACCGATCGATTGGCAAAAGCCTTCAGAGACGCTGCCATATCCTGAGGTGAGTCAAGCTATCAAATCTAAAAAGCTCGATCAAAAGATCTGGTTATTGGTCTCACCAAATAAACAACGCGTTTACGTGCGTCAGGGGCCATATACTTTATACACGATGTATGCTTCGATCGGGAAAAATTTTGAAAATGTTAAGAATTATCAGGAAACACCGACTGGGGATTTTAAGCTCCAAAAGGAACGCGGTGAAGAATTCTACGATGCAACGAAGGGCTATGGGGCTAAATACTGGACATCATTTAGAGGACATGGTGCCTATCGCTTTGAGTCAGTACCGTTTGATCAGGCGGGGAAAGTTATTGAAAGTCAAGCTAAATTGTTAGGCCAAAAGGTGACCAAAAAACACAATATCAAAGCGTATGGGAGTATTCGTTTGAGTGTAGCTGATGCTAAATGGATCATGGATAATCTTCCGGCTAAAACAAAAGTCGTGGTCGAAGATAATGAGCCCAAGCATGATGCCTGGGAGTATATGAAAGATCAATAAATTTGATATATTTAGTTAGATCGATCTGAGATCTGGTAGCTAAAAAGAGGCTAACATCGATATTTTTTCGATGTTAGCCTCTTTTATTAGCCGTTGATCACGACTTTAGTACCAGTTTTTAAGTTTTCTGACATCCATTTTGAATCAGGCACGCTCAGACGAATACAACCGTGTGAAGCTGCCGTTTTCCCTAGCTTTTTAGCTTCCTTGACATTGTAATTGCCTGAAGCATCGGTTGGGACCGAATGGAAGAGATAGATCCCATGGTCTTTAAAAGAGACCCAATTATTAGCTCCTTCATTTAGAGATGCATTGTAAAATGAATCGCCCCGCTCTGGTTCGATGTAAAAAGTTCCAGTCGGAGTGTAGCTTTCGTATTTGCCAGTTTCTTCATCATGATGATAGCTTCCACCAGACGAATACATTGTGTAGATCACTTTATCGCCTGACATTAGGTAAGTCCGATTCTTTTTGAGATCGACTTTGACCCAAAAATCATTGACTTGATCCAGATCAGGATAAGGTTTGGTTTCAGAAGACTTTTGCCAATCGATCGGAGTTTGCATGGTCGTACTCTCAGAATCAGTTGTTTTTTTGGCAGTTGTAGCTTTAGTTGCTTGATTTTTTTCAGTTATTTGTGCTTGAGTCGTTGTTGAAGCAGGGGCTTGCTTAGTTACACGGTAGATCAAAAAGGCATCGCAGATGATCACTGCAATAGCAAGGCTCAAATAAAAGCGAGAACTTTGTGGTTTCATAGTTTAGTCTATCCTATTCTTTAGTAAGTATTGTCATTGTCTATTATACTGGTTTCTTTAATTAAATGTAGTAGCATTAGGAAAATTTAAGGTGTAAACTTTTAAAGTGTCAGGAAGGATATGATAAATTATGAATGAACAAGCATGTACGACGATCTTAGTAGGAAAGAAGGCCACGATTGATGGGTCGACGATGATCGCGCGTAATGACGATACGTTTTTACCACTGACACCACAGCGCTTTATCATGCAGAAAGCAGTGCATGGACGTCATGAAATGTGGCGCTCAACGCAAAATGGGTTTGAAGCTCCACTGCCAGCTGATGGTTATCGGACGACGATGACACCAAATGTTGATGTTAAAGGTTTAGGCTATTTTGGTGAAAGTTCGATCAATGAAAAAAATGTTGCAATGTCAGCGACTGAGTCTGTCTATGGCAATCCGCTAGCTCTAGCCCACGATCCTTTTGTCGTAGATGGTCTAGCGGAGGATTCTTTACAATCAATGGTCGCACCATTTATCACTTCAGCTAGGGAAGGTGTTTTATATTTAGGCGAATTGATCAAAAAATATGGTTCACCTGAAGGAAACGGCGTCTTGTTCGCTGATAAAGATGAAGTTTGGTACATGGAGATCGTAACGGGACATCAGTGGGCAGCCACGAGGATCCCTGATGATGCATATGCGATCGCTGCTAATCAAGTTGCACAAGATTACATAGATTTTAATGATCCACAAAACTATTTGTGGTCAGAAGGCTTACAAGAATTTGTGGAAAAATACCACTTGAATCCTGATAAGTCGACGTTTAATTTCAGAAAGATCTTTGGGACTGACAATGAAAAAGATCGGCATTACAATACGCCCCGTGTATGGTATGGGCAACGTTATTTTAACCCAGAGATCCAACAAGATCCACGATCAAGTGACTTACCATTTATCTGCCGTTCTAAGCGCTTATTGAAAGTTGAGGATCTGACATACGTTTTGGCTTCACACTATAATGAAACTAAATACGATCCTTTGGGGCACGGAAGTCAAGCCGACAAGCTCAAATTTCGGCCGATCTCATTGAATCGGACCCAAAATTCGCATGTTTTACAGATCAGAAATGATGTTTTCACTAAGAATGCAGCGTTGATGTGGATCTGCTTTGGGGTGCCAACCTTTACCCCATATGTGCCATTCTATACGAATGCGACTGATACTGATCCAAGTTGGAGTCAAACGCCATTGGAGTATGATATCACCAGTGCTTATTGGATGTATCGAACGTTATCGATGCTGACTGAATCACATTATGCCCAATTCGTGCAAAAAAATCGTGATTATTTGATCAAAACACGTGAAGTTTTACACCGTTTGATCAGTGAGATCGACAATGGAGCAGCCGATCTGAATGGAGAAGAAGCAACGGCATATTTGACCAAAGAAAATTACCGGATCGTAGCTCAGATGCGAGAGTTGACGATGGAAGCGATCGCTGATTGCGTTACTGGTGGTTTAGAATTATCGAAACTTACTTTCGATATGGATAAGAATCTTTAAAGTCGTGATATAAAATTTTGTAATTTGTGGATTTTTTGTGTAGAATGTTCACTAAGATTTAATTGGGATGTGAAATAATGGAAATCAAGGTCAGTGATTTTATCACAGCAGTCACAGAAGAAAAATTTAATCGAGATACGATCTTAGCCACACTTGCACAAGTTGAAGATCTAGGAATTGCAGATAGTTTAGCTCCGATCATGGAAAAAATGATGGATGCGATCAAGCAAGATCAACTAAAACAAGCAGAGCTCTCGATCGAAGGTAGTGACGAACCGATCCAGATCCGGCTTGAGACTGGGATCATCAATTTACCATTTGAAAATATCAATCGGGTCGCTAATTTCTTTGATGAACTTGAAGACAGTGTACCAGTAAATGTCTATTTGGTAGTCGTATCACCTGATTTGAATGCTTCCGGGCTACATATCATGCAGATCTGTCCAGCCAGTGATTTTATCCGTGGACAAGGTCAAGATGCAGTGCTAGTCGCTGTAGCTGAAAGCTTGAAAAAGATCCAAGAAAATGAAGCACAAAAAGAAAAAGTGACAGCTAAATAAATCAAAGTTCCAAACTTCGAGCGGAGTTTGGAACTTTTTGATATAAAAGTAATTTAATAATAAAGTATCAGTTAGGTTAGTTTTTTATAATTTTTTTTGGGTAAAAAAGTCAGTATTAGTAGTGGTTCTAGCGGATAGATAAATATTTATCAAAAAAATATTAAAAAATTTATTGACAAATTAAAGAAATAAAGATAATATCAAAGCAACAAAGATAACCAAATATTTAAAGACGTTGATGAGAAGAGTAGTCTGTTGGAGTAGATAGACAGAGACCCTCGGTTGCTGAAAAGGGGGATCGAAAGAGGAGATGAAGATGAGCTCGGAGTCTGATCGTTGGTGCAAGCTTGCGGTCCGTTTTAATGCGATATAATTTGAGACTACTGATTTAGAGTTAGTAGTTGATGAGTCTACTTTTGTGAAGAAGTGGAAAAATAAGGTGGTACCGCGAGTTTTCGTCCTTTTAGGGATGGAAGCTTTTTTTTTACCCTAATTTTAAAATTAACGATGAGAAAGTAGTGATCAAATGATTGAATTTAAGCAAGTTTCAAAGACTTTTGCGACCGCCAGTGGTCAAGTTGCTGCGGTCAAAAATGTTGATCTGACCATCAACGCGGGTGAAGTTTATGGGATCGTCGGTTTTTCTGGCGCTGGTAAAAGTACTTTAGTCCGCATGTTAAATGGCTTAGAGACACCGACTAGCGGTGAAGTGATCATCAATGGTAAGCGGATCGATAATTTAAAAGGCAAAGAGTTACGTGATCAAAGAAAGAAGATCGGTATTATTTTTCAACATTTTAACCTCTTGTGGTCACGGACTGTTTTAGAAAATATTGAATTTCCGCTAGAATTAGTAGGGGTCGCTAAAGAAGAACGGCGCAAGAAAGCTAAGCACTTAGCAGAATTAGTTGGTTTAGGTGAACGGATCAATGCCTATCCGTCCCAGCTTTCTGGGGGTCAAAAGCAGCGAGTCGGGATCGCCCGTGCTTTAGCGACTGATCCAGATATTTTGATCTCAGATGAAGCGACCAGCGCACTTGATCCCCAAACGACAGATGAAGTTTTAGATCTGTTAGATGAGATCAACGAAAAACTTAATTTGACGATCGTGATCATCACCCATGAAATGCATGTTATTCGCCGCTTAGCTGATAAAGTTGCAGTGATGGAAAATGGCCAAGTGATCGAAGAAGGTCCGGTATCAGAAGTCTTCACGCATCCAAAAGAAGAGTTGACTAAACGCTTTGTCAGTGCGGAAGTCGATACCAAACAAACAACTGATGTCAAACAAGTTGTTACCAACTTACTTGAGAAAAATCCACAAGGCAAGTTAGTTGAGCTCAAGTTCCATGGTCAACAAGTTGAACGTCCCGTGATCAATGAATTGAGTAAAAGTTTCCCTGAATTAGAGATCAGCATCTTAGAAGGCTCGATCCACCAATTAGCGGACAAGGGGACGATCGGATCATTGTTCGTTCAACTAGTGGGACCAGTTGAACAACTCAAAGAAGCATTGACTTTATTAGAAAAACTCCAAGTAGAAGCGAAGGTGATCGAACATGGATAGTCGAGGTTTAGCATCATATTTTGAATTTAAAAATGTGAACTGGCCCAATCTTTGGGCAGCCACTTGGGAAACAGTTTGGATGACCGTTGTTTCAGTGGCGATCGTAGCAGTTTTAGGATTACTATTAGGTTTGTTACTTTATGAAACATCAGATAGTAAGAGTTTTGCAGTTAGAGCTTTAAATTGGATCGTAGCATTGTTCGTCAATGTTTTCCGCTCGATCCCCTTTATCATCTTGATCGTCTTGTTACTACCAGTTACCCAAGTAATTGTTGGGGCGATTACAGGTGCTAAAGCTGCGATCCCATCGTTAGTCATTTCAGCAGCTCCATTTTATGCTCGGCTAGTTGAATTAGCCTTCCATGAAGTTGATGGGGGCGTGATCGAAGCTGCTGATGCGATGGGCGCAACCAAATGGCAGATCGTGTATAAAGTTTTGATCCCCGAAAGTTTACCAGCTTTAGTTTCTGGGATCACAGTTACAGCGATCTCATTGATCGGATATACGGCCATGGCTGGGGCGATCGGAGCTGGTGGTTTGGGACAGTTGGCCTATACTGATGGGTTCCAATCTTACAACAATGCGATCACTTTAGTTGCCACAGCAGTGATCGTGGTCATCGTCTTTGTATTCCAATATCTAGGCGACTTTTCAGTTCGCAAGATCGACAAGCGTTAGTTAGTAATTATAAAAAATAATCATTTATGGAGGAGATCACTATGAAAAAAAGTATCAAACGTTTATTAGGTGTTACAGTTGCAGCGACAGCCTTGCTTTTAGGAGCGGCTAATACAGCTAAAGCCGACACGACTTTGACTGTCGGGGCTTCAGCTGAACCACATGCTAAGATCTTAGAACATGTGAAGCCAGAATTGAAAAAACAAGGCGTTGATCTAAAAGTTAAAGTTTTTAATGACTATATCTTGCCAAACAAGGCTTTAGCTAATAAAGAATTGGATGCAAATTACTTCCAACACGTACCATTTTTAGATAACTGGAACAAGAAAAATAATGGCTCTTTGATCAATGTTGGTGGTGTTCACCTCGAACCGATCGGGGTCTATTCCAAGAAATATAAGAGTCTAAAGGACTTACCAAAGAACGCGACAGTTTATGTTTCAAGTAACGTTGCTGACTATGGGCGTGTATTAAAGATCTTTAAAGACGCTGGGTTGATCACCTTGAAGAAAGGAACCAACTTGACGAATGCAACTTTTGAAGATATCAAAACTAACAAGAAAAACATCAAATTCAAACACACATTTGAAGCTAAATTGATGCCTAAACTTTATGAATCAAACGAAGCTGATGCAACAGTCATCAATGCTAATTATGCAGTTCAAGCCGGGATCGATCCTACTAAAAAGGCGATCGCATTAGAAAAGAAGAATTCACCTTATGTAAATATCATTGCTGTTCGTAAGAGTGAAAAGAACAACAAAGCGATCAAGAAATTAGTCAAAGTCCTTCAATCCAAATCAACTCAAAAATGGATCGAAAAAGAATTTGATGGCGCTGTGATCCCCGCAATTAAATAATTGCTCTAAAGCACCTAGGCTTATGCGTCTAGGTGCTTTTTGCTCAAAAAAATGATATGATTGTCTATAGTAGAAACGAGACTGGACTTTGACGGTTACTGTGATAGAGCTATGAGTGCCAGAATCAATAAGATAACTATTTTTGAATGGAGATGGAGTTAATATGTCTAGTGGTCAGGCGATAACGAATCTGATCATCATCTTAATTGTTTTTTATTTTGCTGCTTTCTTTGTCGCGGCAGAGTTTGCGATCGTATCGGTACGTAAAAGTGCGATCGAAAGTGCGTTAGAAAACGAGGAAGGTAACCAACGAAAGCTAAAATTAGCCTTGAAGATGGTCACCAACATGAATGAGTATCTTTCAACGACTCAGGTAGGGATCTCGACGACAGGGATCATTTTAGGTTGGATCGGGGCTGATACTTTGACCAAGATCTTGACGGATGTTTTAGGCTTTATGCCGATCAACCATGCGACAACGGTGGCGATCAGTGCGGTCTTGGGGGTCGTGATCTTAACGTATCTTGAAGTGGTCGTAACGGAGATCGTACCTAAAAATATCAGTATCGATATGCCATTAAAAGTGATGATGTTTATTGTAACGCCATTGCATTACTTCCACGTGGCATTTTACCCATTTGTATGGTTGCTAAATGCCTCAGCATCTGGGATTGTGCGCTTAGTCGGTTTAAAACCAGCGGGTGAAGGCCAAGATGTCTTATCGCAAAGTGAGATCTTGAGTATTTCACGCAATGCAGTGACTGGTGGTGCGATCGATAAAGATGATTTTGTATATATGCAACGCGCTTTTGAGTTCAACGATAAGGTCGCTAAAGATATCATGGTCGACCGAACGAGTTTAGAGGTCGTTGATATCACAGATACAGTGCATGATGTGATCGAAAAGTATCTACACAAAAAGTATACGCGCTATCCGGTAGTGGCAAATAACGATAAAGATAAGATCTTGGGCTATGTTTATATCTATGATATGATCCGCCAAGCCCAAGTTGATGATACAGTTCGGGTAAGCAAATTGATGCGAACGATCATCACAGTCCCAGAGGTTACTCCGATCCAAAAATTACTTCAAAGTATGGTCCAAAAGCAAACGCCGATCGTGGTCGTGTTAGATGAATACGGTGGAACTAGTGGGATCGTAACTGATCGTGACATCTATGAAGAATTATTTGGCACTGTGCGTGATGAAGCTGATGATGTTATCCAAGAAGATATCGTGGATAATCATGATGGGACCTATCGTGTTTCAGGTAAAACGACCCTTTATGATTTCCAACGCTTCTTTGATTTTTATACCAACGATTTCCAAGAAGCTGAGAGTGTAACGATCGCAGGTTATCTTTTGGAAAATTATAAAGTTGAATTGGGGACAGTCATCACTTTGGGCGACTTCGATATCAAAGTTACTGATTTTAGCCGAAACTATATCGAATGGATGGAAGTCAGTCCACATCAAGACACTGAAGTAAAAACTGAGAGTTAAACAATTAGAAGAGATCAAGGGTGCAACTTGGTTTCTTCTTTTTTAAAACTTAAAAAGTTGTTCAAAATATAATTTAATGAGGTGATCTAATGATAAAAGTAGCAGCTGCTGTGATCGTTTCGGATGGTAAGATCTTAGCTGCCAAACGAAAAAATGAACGCCTTGGCGGAGGCTTTTGGGAATTTCCTGGTGGTAAACTCGAGCCAGGTGAAACACCTAAACAAGCTTGTCAAAGAGAGATTGCCGAAGAGTTAGGCGATCAATGTGAAGTGCTGGAGCGAATCGAGGTCTCACGGCATTTTACGACGCCGTATGGTGAATTAGAGATCGATTTTTTTTGGACCAAACTAAAGACATATAATTTAAAATTAGTGGCAGCTAGTGAGTACCGGTGGTTGACACCCGAGCAACTAGCAAGTGTTACGTGGCTCAAGCCCTCTGAACCAGTTTTAGAGGTCATCAAACAAACAGATCTGAGGAAATTTGAATGAGTGAAGAATTTAAAAATGCGATCTTAGCTGGCTTATATGATAGCAAATATGCACCTAAGTTAGAGGGACCAGCGCCTAAATTATTGACTAATCAGCCAACCGAGACTTTATGGAGTCACTTACAACAAGAATTATTGACGTGTGATCATTTTGTCCTAGCACCAGCATTTTTGACCGTTGACATGCTAGTGCCATTAAAGGCCATTTTGGCACGCATAGCCAAAAAAGGTGTGACAGGAACGATCTTAACGGCTGATTATTTGAATTTCAATACGCCTGCCGTATTTACAGAGCTGTTAAAATTACCCAATGTTAAGACTAAGATCGTGACTAAAGAAGCCTTCCATATGAAAGGGTATTTCTTTTGGCATGGATCACAACAAACGGCTTACGTAGGAAGTGCTAATTTTACGCGAAATGCTTTGTTGAAAAACTGTGAATTGACGTTGCGGGTGACTAGCGAAGAACAAGCCGATCTTACCCAACAACTAGCGCTGATCTTGAAACATCTAGCTGAAGATGCACTTACTTTGACGACTGACTGGATCAAAGCTTATCAAGCACGCTACCGACCACCAGTGAGCACAGCTGCGCCTAAAAATAACAAACTGCTACCTAATCGAATGCAAAAAGAGGCATTACAGCAATTAGCTAACTTACGAGCCCAGGGAAATACTAAGGGGGTAGTGGTCTCAGCTACAGGAACGGGGAAAACTTATTTAGGAGCTTTTGATGTTAAAGCTTATGCTCCTAAGCGCTTTTTATACATCGTTCATCGTGAACAGATCTTAGAAAAGACTAAAGCTAGTTTTCAAAAAGTTATTGGTGGTCCGGCTAGTGATTTTGGGACATACTCGGGTAAAAAGCATGAAACCAAGGCTAAATATTTATTTGCGACAGTCCAATCACTGGCTAAAGATGAGGCTTTGGAACAATTTTTGCCGACTGAGTTTGATTACATTTTGTTTGATGAAGCCCACCATTTAGGGGCGCCAATTTTTCAAAAAGTAATGGCTCATTTTACGCCGGCTTTTTGTTTAGGAATGACAGCAACGCCAGAACGAATGGACGATTTTAATGTGTATCGTAGCTTTGATTACAACCTAGCTTATGAGATCTCCTTAGACGAAGCTTTGACGACTGAATTATTATGTCCGTTTGATTATGTAGGTGTGATCGATTATGAGTTTGAAGGAGAAATGATCACGGAAAAAACACCGCTCAAACAGTTAACTGCTCCTGAGCGCGTTACCCATATTCTAAAGCAATTAGAATATTATGGTAGCACTAAAAGTCGGGGTGGCTTAGTTTTTTGTAGCCGCCAACAAGAAGCAAGGGCACTGGCGAAAGCTTTTACAGCTGCTGGGTATCCCAGTCAAGCTTTGACCAATGAAGATAGTGTTATCAAAAGAGAAGAAGCAGTTGCACGTTTAGAAAGTGGAGTCTTAAAATATTTGATCTCAGTCGATATCTTTAATGAAGGGATCGATATCCCGTGTGTTGATCAGATAATTTTGTTACGCGATACTCGGTCAAAGATCGTTTTTACTCAACAATTAGGCCGAGGGTTAAGATTATTTCCCGGGAAAACGAGCACCTTGATCTTAGATTTTATCGGTAACTACCAAAATAACTATCTGATCCCCCAAGCTCTGACTAATGACCGTTCTTTGAATAAAGATCGTTTGGTCGCTGACTTAAAAGAGCAGGTCGTCTATGGCTTATCAACGATCAATTTTGATGAGATCGCCTATCAAAAGATCTTAGCTGTGATCGCCAGAACTAAACTTGATTCCCTCAAGCATCTAAAAGAAGCCTATCTTGAATTATCACAAAAATTAGGGCGCATACCGATGCGACGCGATTTTTATCGCAATAGTCAATTAGATCCGCGGATCTTTACCCAGGGAAATACCTTAGTCAGCTATGCTGATTTTTTAGATAAGCTAGGAGTAAGTCAAGAGCTATCCCGCTATGCTACGCAAGTTATTGCTTTTTTAGAAAAAGAATTGATGAATGGGATGCGTAAACATGAACTATTGCTGTTACAACAACTATTGTTGGCTGAAATAACGCAAGAAGACTATCGCAAGCTCTTAGCTAAAGCGGGGTGTTATGTGAATGATGAAGTCTTGGCTTCGGTAAATTCGATCTTGTCATTGCGCTTTTTTGAAGTCAAAGCAGGCAAGAAATTACGTTCCGAAACGTATGGGGCTAAACCTTTGATCACATTTGAGCAGGGAAAATATCGGCTAAATAACGCATTTAGTATGGCTTTATCCCAGCTATCATTTAGACAACACGTTGAAGATATTATTGAAACGGGGCTGTTGTTGAGTAAAGAGTATCAACCTCAAAAACGCTTTACGCTATATCAAAAATATACGCGTAAAGACGTATGTCGCTTGTTAGATTGGCCTAAAGATATCAGTGCCCCGCTCTATGGATATCGTGTGGTCGATGATGTGTGTCCGATTTTTATCACTTACCAAAAGGAAAAAAAGAGTTATCAAAATACATTGACAGCTGACCGTGCGATCCGCTGGTATACGCGAAGTCCTAGATCATTAGCGTCAAAAGAAGTGACAGAACTTTTGGCAGGTGTTAAGACCGGGACACCGTATGTCAAATTGCCACTCTTTATCAAACCAAGTGATGCTTTTGGGGCTGAATTTTACTATGTTGGGGAAGCCAAGATCATCGCCAAAAGCGTGCATGAAGTTGAACTAGGTGCTAAAAATAAACCTAAAAAAGCAGTTGCAATGGATCTGCTCTTTGAACAGCCACTTTCATTTGAAATAATGGAAAAACTTCAGGGGTTTTCGGCAGATTCCGAAGATTAGAAAAAAATTTCGGTAAAATTAAAGATTTTTCCAAAAAATAAGGTGAGAAAAACTTGCAATTATAAAGATTTTTTTGTAAATTATAATACAATATAATAGTTTAAAACAAAGGAGAGTTTACGATGTCCAATTGGGATACTAAGTTTACAAAAAAAGGTTTAACGTTTGATGACGTGTTATTGATACCGGCGGAAAGTAATGTTTTGCCAAATGAGGTCGATTTGAGTGTTCAGCTCGCAAAAAATTTGAAATTAAATATCCCAATCATCAGTGCTGGTATGGATACAGTTACTGAATCTTCAATGGCGATCGCAATGGCACGCCAAGGTGGTTTAGGTGTTATCCATAAAAATATGACGATCGAGCAACAAGCCGATGAAGTCAACAAGGTAAAGCGTTCTGAAAGTGGCGTTATCATTGATCCATTCTTCTTGACTCCAAAGCACACTGTTGCTGAAGCTGAAAGATTGATGACTAAATATCGTATCAGCGGAGTGCCGATCGTTGAATCCATGGATAGTCGTAAATTCTGTGGGATCATCACAAATCGTGACATTCGTTTTGTGTCTGATCACAATATAGAGATCGGAGAAGTTATGACCAAGGATAACTTGATCACTGCACCAGAAGGCACATCTTTAGAAAAAGCTGAAGCGATCTTACAACAACACAAGATCGAAAAATTACCGATCGTCAATGAAGCTGGCGAATTAACAGGTTTGATCACGATCAAGGATATCGAAAAAGTTGTTGAATTCCCAGCTGCTGCTAAAGATGAACATGGTCGCTTGTTAGTTGCTGCTGCTGTGGGGGTAACAAGTGATACCTTTGAACGGGCAACTGCATTATTGAACGCAGGAGCTGATGCTTTAGTCATTGATACAGCTCATGGACATTCAGCCGGTGTTATCCGCAAGATCAAAGAGATCAGAGAGCATTTTCCAGATGCAACTTTGATCGCCGGAAACGTAGCCACAGCTGAAGCTACACGTGCTTTGTTTGATGTGGGCGTTGATGTGGTCAAAGTTGGTATCGGACCAGGTTCTATCTGTACGACTCGTATCGTGGCTGGGGTCGGTGTTCCACAATTAACAGCGATCTATGATGCTGCTAGTGTAGCTCGTGAATATGGTAAAGCGATCATCGCTGATGGTGGGATCAAGTATTCAGGTGAGATCGTCAAAGCGATCGCAGCTGGCGGGAATGCTGTTATGTTAGGTTCAATGTTAGCTGGTACTGATGAAGCACCAGGTGAAACGATCATCTACGAAGGACGTCGTTTCAAGACATATCGTGGTATGGGGAGTTTAGGTGCAATGGATTCAACCCACGGTTCATCTGATCGTTACTTCCAAAGTGGGGTCAATGAAGCTAACAAGTTAGTTCCAGAAGGTATCGAAGGTCGTGTTGCTTACAAAGGTAGCGTAGCAGACATCATCTACCAAATGGATGGTGGTCTACGCGCGGGTATGGGTTATGTAGGTGCAGCTAACTTGAAAGATCTAAATGACAATGCTCAATTTGTTCAGATCACAGGTGCTGGGTTACGTGAATCACATCCACATGATGTACAGATCACAAAAGAAGCGCCAAACTATTCAACTCGTTAATGCAAGAAATAAGCTAATGCGGAACTCACTAGGATGCGTATTTTGCATCGCAGTGAGTTCCGCATTTTTACGTGGCATTTAATTGTCGTAGCTATTATTTTAAAGCCTAAAAAAACGCCGTTATTGGCGTTTTTTAGTTATTTTTTTTGGACTAATTGTCCGTCTGTTAGCTCGTAGATCTTGTCAGCTTGTTCGATCAAGCGAAGATCATGCGTCACAGTAATGACAGCTTTATTTTGTTGCTTGGCTAAGACTTGTAAGATCGTCCCAACTTTTTTGACGCGCTGACTATCTAACGCTGCTGTTGGCTCATCGGCTAAAATGATCTCAGGATCAGTATATAAAGCACGTGCGATCGCGGCGCGTTGACTTTGACCACCGGAAAGTTCATTGGGATATTTATCTTTAAGTTCAGCGATCTCAAGGTGAGCTAATAGCCGTTCAAGATCAGCTGAACTTAGATTGCCTGTCTTTTTGACCCGATCGACCAGTTCAAATTGTTCTTTGAGCGTTAAGTAAGGGACGAGATTATGAGCTTGTAAAACAAACCCGATCTGCTCCAAGCGAAGTTGTTCTCTTTCTTTGTTGCTATAAGTGGCGATCTCTTTACCATTGATCAAAACAGAGCCACTGCTAGGACTTAAAATATTGCCGGCAATTGTTAAAAAGGTACTTTTGCCAGAACCAGAAGGCCCCAAGATCAAGACAAATTCACCTTTATCAGCTGAAAAATTGATATCTTTAAGGGCATGGACTTTAGCTGAACCACTACCAAAATATTTATTAACATTTTTAAATTCGATAACTGACATAAAATCAACCTCCGATCGCTTGGGCTGGATCGATCCGCAAGATCGCTCTGACTGGGATCAAGGAACCTAAAACTGATGTTAGCACGAGTCCAACAGAAACTAGACTCAAAAATTTCAGATCAAAAGTCATCGGAACATTTGCTGGGATCACCAAAGCAGTAGCTAAAGTCAGTAAAGCGCCAATGATCAAACCGGTGATGACTAAGATAAAAGATTGCCCGATCGTATTTTGGATCAAGACTTTGTTAGCGATCCCTTGGACACGTAAGACTGCATAGTTAGGTAGTTTTTGGATCGTGATGATATATAAGAAAACAGCGATCACGATCAAAGAGATGATCATCAAAAAAGCGATCATAAAAGTAAAAGTACTATTTTGGGCACTATAGCCAGGTAATTTATCGATCAAAGCTTTTTGTGTGGTCACTTGCAGTTTTGGATCAGTGACTTTAAAATCAGGATCTTTGGATAAAACACCACTAGCAGCAAAGTTAGGACCAACATTTTTTAGTTCAGCCCAAGCAGTGAGTGAACCATAAACAACGGGTAAGACATTTAATTTAGCATTTTTTATAAAGCCGGTGATCGTGTAAGGTGTTGTTTGAGAGTTGAAATATACTTTATCGCCGAGTTTATAGCCATCATTTTTGAAGCTATCATCGACGACGACTTCTTGTTTAGTTTGGGGAAGTTGCCCCGAGCTTAGTTTTAATTGTTGGTAGACGAATTGGGATCTTTCAAGCCCAACAAATGTAGCCGAGAGCTTTTGGCGCCCTTTTTCTTTGACAATGATCGGTGCTTGTCCGATCAAGGCTTCATTTTTAGTTAATTTAAGTTCGTTTATCTGATCTGTAGTGAGTAGTGATTGCCGCAAATTGACATCGGCATCACGATTCAAGGCGATCCGCTTAAAATCCCAACTTTCGATCGCATAAGTATTTTCGCGAGCCAGTCCAAGCGCAAGACTGGTCAGGATAAAGACGAGATAGCTGATCAAAACGACCATTGCAATGATCAATGAATAACGGACTTTTTCATGTTTGATCTCTTTTAAAGCTAGATACATGGTAAAACTTCCTTTCCTAATTGTCGCTTAGCTCAAGTTGGGTAATACTTTGTTCTAAGCGCGTAAGATAAAGCTCTTTATTTTTAGGATCATTTAGGGCTTCTTTTAAAGTCTGATGGCTCAAAGTTGCCAATACCCAACGCGTAGTAGAAAGGTTAGGGTCGGCAAAAGCTAAAGGTAATTCATTTACGGTCAAATGTAACTTGAGAAGATCGTAATAGGGACTTTTTAGTGAAGCGGTGATAAAATCGCGTGTTGCTTTGAGTATTTCTTGCGGTGAACTTGACTTAAGGTCTGCATGGATATCAACTAGTGCTAAGTGATAAATATAGTCATAAGCTTCGTTTAAGTCAGTAAAATATTTGTAAAATGCTCCGCGCGCGATCTGAGCATCTTTGACGATTCGCGCGACTTGGGCGTCCTTTAAGGGATAGGTAGAAAATTCCGTCAAAAGGGCAGCAGTGATGCGCTCTTTTTTTAGGGGGGCAAGATTTTTAAATGTCTGTGAAACCATAGCACTCTCTCCTTAAAAGTATAAAAGTAATTTACATTCTAAGCATAGCAATAAAGTGACACTGTGTCAACATTAGGTGAAAGAAAAAAAGCTATGTTACAACATAACTTTTAAAAACTAGATCCCAAATGTCCCACCATGAACTTTAACAACGTTTGAAGCGATGATAAAAGCATCGGGATCAATATCATGGATCGCAGCTAGTAATGGACCGTAGCTTTGATTGTCGATAACTGCCATCAATAATTCTTTTTCATTAGCTGAATAGCCACCGCGAACATCGAAGATCGTCATCGCATGGTCTTCAGATTCGAGCATTTTTTTGATCTCAGGAAGTTTAGTTTGACTCATTACCTGGATCTGATATTTATGGTCAAGACCAGCCTCGGTATAGCGCATGACGATCGAAGTGATGACTAATGAAAATGAAGCCATGAAAAAGGCATTTAAACCGGAAACAAAGATATTAAAAAAGGTGACCAACATATCGAGCGCTAAAAGCGAAAAAGCAGGATCAATATGGAAGTACTTTTTAAAGATCAGCGGTGGAACAGTTGTCCCGCCACTAGAGGCGTTGATCCGATAAAGTGCAGCTACCCCGATCGCAAAGACTGCTCCGCCAACGATCACGGCTAATAGATCATCTTCAATTATCTTTTGACTAGGTGTGATATACATTAGCAGTGGTAAAAGAAAACTACCGTAGACGATATTTTTAACAGTCTTTTTATCTAGCAATAACCAAGCAGCGAGGATCATCAGTAAATTAATGAGCAAAACTGTCAACGAGCGGTTGATCCCAAAAGCGGCATCTAACAAGATCGCCAGTCCTGTTGCCCCACCAGCTGCAATATTGATCGGGGCATAAAAGAAGTTGACCGAAATAGCGATCAGTTCTAGCGCGATGACTAAAATGAGCCAATAGAACCAAGGTGTTTGGACTAATCTTTTTTTCACGAATATTTCCCCCGCATTTATTTAGATAATATAAGTTTAACGTATTCAAGAAAAAAGAGCTATATTTTTTAAAATATAAATTTTTGTTGCTTTATCTCGAGTAACAAGTCACCCGGTGAAAAGGTAAATGTCTCTCCATTGACTTGGACTATCTGGGGAGTAGTGGTGGTCAATTTAAGCTTTGTGGTTGTATAAAAGCTAAGTGAGCGTGCTCGAAGATGATAAGCTCCTGGTAAAAGCATCAATAAAAAAACGCTTAAAAAGTCCAATAAGTTCTTTTTTTCGATCACTACAAGGGTAAGTTTTCCGTCGTCTAGTCGTGCTTTGGGGAAGAGGGCAACGCCCCCGCCAAAATATGGTTGATCAGTGATCGTACATAAAAATGCGTGTGAAAAATTTTTAGGTGGAAAATTTGGCAAAGTCACTGTCAATGTAAATGGCTTTTGTTGGCTGAGTGCTTTGAAAAAGCAAGTAGCATAGGCGAATTTACCTAAGTGCAATTTGTTTAGCTGATTTTTTAACTGTGAATTATTCGTTATTTCAACGATCTGGGCATCAAAGCCAAGCCCTAAGTTGTTTGAGAAGACCCCAGCACGATCTGAAGTTTTAAAGTACCCTAGATCAAGGGTGCGTGGGGCTTTTTGGGCCAAGAGCTGAGCTAAGGCTTTGTTGGGATCAGTAGAGATCTGGGCAGCTTTAGCAAAATCATTACCGGAACCACAAGGGATGTATCCTAAAATGACATCTAATTTAGTGGGAAAAGCTATGGCATTTAAGGCATGATAAAGCGTACCATCCCCACCTAAGATCACAAAGATCGTTTTAGGCGAGAGTTTTGCTTGCTGGCGTAGGTGTTGTTTTAAATCTGTACTCGATGTAGTCAAATAGTAGCTATGCTTTAAATTTAATTGGCATAATTTCTTTTGTATTTTAGTCCAACTTTTTTGAGCGCGCCCATTGCCTGCGCTGGGGTTGATGATAAAATGATACATAAAAAGCCTCCAAATTAAGGTTCTTAATAAGTATACCTTAATTTGGAGGGGCAAGGCTTATTTTTTATCTTTCAATAAATCACGAATTTCAGATAAAAGTTCGATCTCTGGTTCAGGACCAGCATCTTCGACTTCTTCTTCAACTTTCTTAGGCATAACTTTATTGACAGCTTTGACGATCAAGAAGACCACAAAAGCAATGATCAAGAAGTTGATCACGGCGTTTAAGAAGACCCCAAATTTAAAGGTCGTTCCGCCGATCGCAAGCTGAAGATCAGAAAGATCGATCTTACCGAGGAATAACCCGATAAACGGATTGATCAAGTTAGTAACAAGTGAGTTAACGATCGCAGTAAATGCGCTACCGATGATGACCCCAACAGCTAAGTCTAAAACATTACCGCGGCCAATAAATTCCTTAAATTCTTTTAACATTAATTTCACCTCCAGTAAAAATTGGTTGCAATCAAGATAATCTTAAGTTTAGCTAATATATCTAAATAAAACAAGCTAAAAGCTTTGAAAAAATTAAGTTTTTTTGAAAAATTCAAATTTTGTTCGGGGTTTGGTTATTTATAGATACAAAATTATAACAAAGAGGTTTTAAACTTTAATATGAGTTTAATTTGGAGGATAGGACTTGAATTTTAAATATACATTAGGGTAGAATTAAAAATATAATTTGATCAGCAGAAAGTCAAACGTAGATGCCACCAAAAACTACGATCTTTAAGAAAGGAAAAGCTATTAAAGTCTTTCGAAATACAGTAATTGTATTTTTCTACGTTTATTTAATAGTAGGGATAAGAGATGGGATATGTCGATGAAGTTTTAGCGCGTGTAGCAAAGCAAAACCCAGAACAAGCCGAGTTCAAGCAAGCGGTTGAAGAGGTTTTAGGATCACTTCGTCCAGTGATCGAGCGTGATGAAGAAAAGTATCGTAAGCAAGCTATTTTGGAACGTTTGACGACTCCTGACCGGCAAATACTCTTTCGGGTCGCTTGGGTCGATGATGCAGGTCAAACACAAGTCAATAATGCATATCGAGTTCAATTCAATAATGCGATCGGGCCATATAAGGGTGGTTTACGGTTGCATCCTTCAGTTGATTTAAGTATCATCAAGTTTTTGGGCTTTGAACAGATCTTTAAAAATGCTTTGACTGGCTTACCAATTGGTGGTGGGAAAGGTGGTTGTGATTTTGATCCTAAAGGAAAATCAGACCGCGAGATCATGGCATTTTGTCAAAGCTTTATGACTGAACTGGCTAAGTATATCGGAGCCGATATGGATGTGCCAGCCGGTGATATCGGAACTGGGGCGCGTGAGATCGGTTATCTTTTCGGACAATATAAACGTTTAAAGGGTGTCTATGAAGGTGTCTTGACTGGCAAAGGACTCGAATACGGTGGCTCTTTAGTCCGAACAGAAGCGACCGGTTACGGGTTATTGTATTTGGTCGATGAGTTGTTAAAAGATCATGCTCAAAGTTTGCGTGGCAAAACTGTAACTGTTTCAGGTGCTGGTAATGTGGCGATCTATGCGATCAAGAAAGCCCAAGAACTTGGCGCTAAAGTTGTAACTTGTTCAGATTCGACCGGTTGGGTCTATGATCCAGCGGGGATCGATGTAGCTTTATTACAAGAAGTAAAAGAAGTTAAACGTGCGCGTTTGACGGAATACGTGGCCAAGCGTGCTTCGTCTAAATATTATGAGGGATACGGTGTTTGGAGCGTTAAAACTGACGTAGCATTGCCATGTGCAACGCAAAATGAATTACATTTAGCTGACGCAAAACAGTTGGTCGAAAATGGTGTTCTAGCTGTGGCAGAAGGAGCCAACATGCCAACGACCTTAGAAGCAACAAAATATTTACAAGAGCATGGTGTTTTATTTGTTCCTGGTAAAGCGGCTAATGCTGGTGGAGTCGCTGTTTCAGCGCTAGAAATGAGTCAAAACTCGGAACGCTTGAGTTGGACTTTTGAACAGACAGATGAAAAATTAAAAGAGATCATGCAAAAGATCTATCAAAATATCAAACAAGCAGCTAAAGAATATGGCTTTGAAGATGATTTTGTTTTAGGAGCTAATATTGCAGGCTTCAAAAAAGTTGCTGCAGCGATGGAAGCACAAGGTATCTATTAGTATGAAACAATAGTTCAAATACGTCTTTGAGCTATAAATACAGTCATCTAGTGAAAACGAAGGGCTCAACACGATGTAAAATATGCATTGTGTTGAGCCCTTCGTCATTCATACGATTTTTTATACTTGTTTATTTACTCTTGTGTAGTTGCTTTTGCTGCTTCTATATCGGCTTGAGTGATCGAGATCGTAGCTAGATTGCTACCATCAGGATTGTCATATTTTACCAAGACTTTAACATCAGGGGCAATGGCTTTAGCCTCATTTACTAAAGGCTCAACTTCTGGGATCAAAACTTGTTTTAAAGCTTCATTATCAAGATTGATATCTTGTGGTTGAGCAAAAGTATAGGTGTAAATGACGGTACTATCTTCACCTTCATCGATCGCAATGTCTTTGAAAGTGTTATTCTCACCATTGAGCTGAGCTTTCAGGGCTGGGATCTGACTTTGAGCAGTTTTGATCATTAAAGCAAAATTTGCTGAGTTACCTTTAGTTGATTTAGCACGTGAAAGTGAGTTTTTACTGGTAGAACTTGTTTTACTACTTGAACTTTTAGCGCTACTAGAGGAACTGCTTGCAGTATCCTTTGTCTTATCGTTAGAACAGGCTGTTAGACCAAAAAGGAAAAATACACTTAAAAATGCAATAAAAAATTTGTTTTTCATTAAAAAACCTACTTTCTTCTAAGATATATTTTTATTATATAGAGGGATAATAGCTAGTATAAATCTAAAAAAATCGATATACACCCTTCAGGGGGAGAGAGTTACAAATATAACTATATTATTTTAAATGTTATTTCAGAGATAATATCTAGTGGTATAGTAAAAGTGTTTTTGTAAGTTTCTACCTATAATATGTAAGTTATACTAGATAGATATTTTGAGTAACTGGAACTTTCTTAAATTAATTGTTAAACTTAAACTAAAGAAAGATAAGGTAGGGGAAGCGAGATGACTGAGTTACACATTAGAAATCGTAAATTATTATATTGTTTAAGTAGTTTAGGTATCGTTTTGGCAGCGGTACTGATCTATGTTATTTTTAAAAATAATGAAACGCAGTATTTACAATTTTTAGATCCTAAACATGATAAGAGCGTTTTGATGCATACCTTTCGTGATCGAGGGCCTAAAGATGCCCTATTGTTGATCTTGTTGACGGCGATCACTTCGGCTGTGCCAGCACTTTCCAGTTCAGTTATCTGTATTTTTAATGGTGTTTGCTTTGGGCCAGTTATCGGATTATTGATGAATATTACAGGTAACTCACTAGGAAATGCACTAGTAGCTGGCTTTTTTACTAAGTTTGACGAAGAACATGATTTTAGTAAAGAAACTAAGCGCCCTAATCGGATCTTAGAACACTTGGCACATTTTAAGAACAAAATGGTTGCGTTGATCTTGGGTTATATGATTCCGATCATCCCCTCGTTTTTAGTCAATTATATGGGTGTTCGCCTGAAGATGGATTTTAAAAAGCAGTTCTTATGTATCGTGATCGGTGTTCTCCCGACCTCGTTTTTATATGCCTTTGGTGGGGATGCTATTTTTAAGGGAAATGATTTAAGGTTGATCATTAGTACTTTGTGCATTATTTTACTGGTAGTGGGTGGTGTTACTTTCTATCGTAAAAAGCACGATGCTAAAAAAACTAATTAATATATAGTAGTAAAATCAGGTAGCAGGTCAGACCACTACCTGATTTTTTTATATTTTACGCTAAATGACGCATTTTTGTCATAAATATTTGGCAACGAGTGGAAATTAAATTAAAAGGTAGTTCAAAAATGTGAACCTACGTTTGTTTGAGCTGTTACACTATTTCATGAATGTAACAAGAATGGCTAAAAAAGCGGAATTTTCGAAAAAATAATCGTTTTTTAGCCATTGAAAAAATTTTTTTCGAATTTTTCCAAAAAAATTTAGTCGAAATTGGTAAAAAAGAGGCGTTTTTTGTCATAAAACTTATAAAAGGTAAGAATAGCGAGATTGCGGGCTTTAGTTTAGATAGATGGGATTTTAGTATAAAAGAATTGTTACTAAATATTACGAAATGTAACAAACATTACACAACTTCCATTTTAGGTAAAGATTTTGGTACTTTAATGTCACAATCAATCCGTATACTATTCATTGTTAGCTCGCAAGGAGCTAAAAAGCTTTGAGCTTTTGGATGTTATTAGAAAAATAGATATTTGAATTTGAAAACATATAAGTAGAAGAATTTTACAGGAGTGAATATATTTTATGAATTTAAATAAAGTTTTATTATCAGCTGCAACAGTCGTAGGTTTTACCGCTGCTACAGTAGCTACTGCAAATGCAGATACAGTGACAGTTAATGCAGGTGATACACTTTCACACATTGCATTACGTAATAATACAACAGTTGAAGCTCTTCAACAATTAAACAACTTAGAAAACATCAACTTGATCTTCCCAGGTCAAAAGATCGAAGTTGGCGGTCAAACACAAACAGTTGAACAAACACCAGTTGTAGCTGCTCAACCAGCACAAACAGCACAAGCTGATCAAACTCAACAAGTGGCGCAAGTCCAAGCAAAAGCAGCAGTTGAAGCTCAACAAGCAGCTCAAGCCCAAGCAGCAGCTGCAGCTCAAGCTCAACAAGCAGCCCAAGCAGCCGCAGTTCAACAAGCAGCTCAAGGTCAAAGTTATACAGTTACTCAACAACCAACGACAAGTACAGCAGGTAACGGTGACGAAACAGCTGCTCGTGAATGGATCGCAGGTAAAGAATCTGGTGGTTCTTACACGGTAACAAACGGTCAATACATCGGTAAATACCAATTATCTGCTTCATACTTGAACGGTGACTATTCAGCAGAAAACCAAGAACGTGTTGCTAACAACTACGTATCTTCACGTTACGGTTCTTGGACAAACGCTAAGCAACACTGGTTACAAAACGGTTGGTACTAAGATAAGATAATTATAAATTTTGAAAGACTAGGGTCGTCCTAGTCTTTTTGTGTTATTTTTAAAGTTTCACTAAATGAGCTTAATTTTCATGAAAATCAATATGGAAAGTATTATAATTTTAAATGATGAAATATTTAGTAACTTGAGGTGAGAATATGCGGCTTTCAACAACGCTAATTATTATGTTGGTATGTTTGTTTGGGCTGTTGATGATCATTAGTGCGGTCAATATGCACGAAAAAGAGTCGATCATAATGAAAGTTATCTTATTTGTTATTGGTGTTTTGGCACTGCTGGTCGGTGGATATCTTTTGATTCGCGGAGTTTTATTAGGGTAAGATAAAACAAATTATTTGGTCTATAAAGTACAATGTGGTAGTGTTAGTGTGAAAGGCGAATTATTAATTTGGAGGGATCTGTATGGAAAAAGAATTTGATTTGACACAATTAGCACAATATGACGGGCAAGATGGACGTCCGGCTTATGTTGCGATCGATGGCATTGTCTATGATGTTACTGCAGTGCCTGCTTGGAAAGGTGGCAAGCACCACGGGAATACAGCTGGTAACGACCTCAGTGCTGTGATCACACATGCTCCCCATGAAAAAGCAGTCCTAACTAAATTACCTAAAGTCGGTACGCTAAAATAATACTAAAAAAGGAAGATTTTAGGCCTTCCTTTTTTAGTATTGAAATTAAGTCCAATCACCATTTCTAAAGATCGGGGCTTTTGTACCGTCAGCGCGGATACCGTCAATATTCATATCGGCTGAGCCCATCATGAAATCAACGTGGATCTGACTGAGATTTAATCCAGCAGCCGCTAAAGCTTCATCATCCATCGTAGTTCCGTCTTGGATACTGAAAGGATAGGCGCTTCCTAACGCTAAATGGTTGCTGGCATTTTCATCAAATAAGGTGTTGAAAAAGACGATCCCTGAACGTGAGATCGGTGAGGGATCAGGGACAAGCGCTACTTCGCCAAGAGAGCTAGCGCCAGCATCAGTTGCGATCAAGTGCTCTAAGATATCTTGGCCTGATCTAGCTTCGATCTTAGTTACATGACCAGCCTTAAAAGTGAACTTGATGTCTTCTAAGATATTGCCCGCGTAGCTAAGTGGTTTAGTCGAAGTGACATACCCGTCGATGTGATCTTTATCAGCCGCAGTGAAAACTTCTTCAGTTGGCATATTAGCCATAAATTCGATCCCATCACTGCTAAAGCTGCCAGCACCTTCCCAAATATGATTTTTAGGTAATCCAATAGTTAAGTCGGTCTTGGAAGAAGTGTAGTGAAGGGCTACGAATTGTTCATCATTGAGCCATTTAGCCTTATTACGCAAGGTTTGATCGTGTTCTTGCCAAGCTTTGATCGGGTCTTTTTGATCGATCCGACAAGTCTTAAAGATCTCCTCCCAAAGTCGGTCGACAGCTTCGGTATCACTTAGGTCAGGGAAAACTTTTTTAGCCCAAGCTACGTCTGAAGCAGCAACGACAGTCCAGGTAAGGTCGTTGTTTTGGGTCGCTTTACGTACATTTAAAAGGGCTTTTCCCATCGCAGCCTGATTTTTAGCGATCCGTTTGGTATCGATCCCACTAAAAGCATCGGGATCTTCGGAGATCACTGAGATCCGTGCGGCATGCTTAGAAACGATATAATCTGCTTCAGCATTTACATATGCGGGAATATTTTCGAGGCGTTCTTCTGAAGCGTGGGCTAAAAATTGGCGACTAGTGAAGGTATCATTCCATTTAACGATAACTTCATTTGCTCCGGCGGCATAAGCCTCTTTGATGATCAAATGAGCTAATTTTTGTTGAGTTACTGATATATATAGGACAACAGTTTGTCCAGGCTGAACGTTGACGCCTGTTTTTATGATCAAGTGAGCATATTGGGCGAGTTTATGTTCGAAATTTGCAATGGTCATAAAAATTCCTCCTTATTTTTATCTATAATACCATAAGTAGCTTGGATTAAGGTATAATTAAATTTTTGTTTGAGCTTAACAATTGTTATAATTAAGATGAAATCCAAACCTTTTAGGAAGTGATGTATGTGAAAAAGCTTAAAGTGATGCCGATTTTTGGAACTCGTCCAGAAGCGATCAAGATGGCACCACTGATTTTAGAATTAAAAAAACGTGCGGCTGAATTTGAGACTGTTGTCACTGTGACAGCTCAACACCGCGAAATGTTAGATCAAGTGCTTGCGGTCTTTGAGATCACCCCTGACTATGACCTTGATGTGATGCAACCAAATCAGACGATCACAACGATCACGACTAATGTGATGAATCGTTTAGAAGAAGTGATCCAAGCAGAAAAACCAGATATTATCTTGGTCCATGGTGATACAACAACGACCTTTGCTGCTAGTTTGGCGGCTTTTTACAATAAAACTGCGATCGGTCATGTTGAAGCTGGTCTACGGACTTGGAATAAGTACTCACCTTATCCCGAAGAGATGAATCGGCAGTTGACCGATGTTTTGAGTGATCTGTATTTTGCACCGACTTTGCAAAGTAAAGAAAATTTATTACAAGAAAATCATCCCGTAGATCAAGTTTATGTGACGGGAAATACGGCGATCGACGCCTTAAAGCAAACGGTTGCTCAAGATTATCAACATGATATCTTGGAAAAAGTTGATTTTTCTAAAAAAGTTATTCTAGTAACGATGCATCGTCGGGAAAATCAAGGTAAACCGATGGAACAAGTCTTTAAGGCGATGAAAGATGTTGTGAATAAACATCCTGATACCGAGATCATTTATCCTGTCCACCTCAGTCCGACTGTACAAAAATTAGCCCATGCTGCGTTTGATGGTATCGAGCGGGTCCATTTGATCGCACCGTTAGATGTTGTTGATTTTCACAATTTGGCGGCACGGTGTCATTTTATCATGAGTGATTCGGGTGGAGTCCAAGAAGAAGCCCCATCATTAGGTAAGCCAGTTTTAGTCTTGCGCGATACGACCGAACGTCCAGAAGGGATCGCAGCTGGAACGCTCAAATTAGTCGGGACCGAATACGAAAATGTCAAGCAAGAAATGACAGTATTGCTAGAAGATGAAACACAGTACCAACAAATGGCGCAAGCTAAAAACCCATATGGTGACGGGCAAGCTAGTCGCCGGATCTTAGATGCGATCGCCTATCACTTTGGGCAGTTGGCTGACCGCCCACAGGATTTTAGTTGATAAAAAGGCTATGCTAAGTGAATAATAAGGGACCTATCGTGATAATGAGCACGATAGGTCCTTTATTATTTATCCGGTCAGTGTATTCGTTTATTTTTTAGAAATGTAAAAAGCCCTAAGCTAGCATATAATAAAAGCCCTAGTACTGATAGTAAAGCTCCAAGTTTAAGACCAGGTAAGTGGTAAGTAAAGGTCACCTGGTGTTTTCCTTTACTTAAGGTCGTACCGATAAAAGCTTGGTTAGTCTTGATGACGGTACGTTTTTTACCATCGACTGTAACTTCCCAACCTTTAGAGTAAGGGATCGAAGACGTCAAGATCCCTTTTTGGGAGGTAGTGATATTACCGCTAACACCATTTTTAGTTAATTTGACATCTTGTAAAGCTTGTCTTTGGAGTTGTTGGACTTGCTTATCATAGCTAGTTCCCAGCTTTTCAACGTAGATCTTTAATTTGAAACTATATGTCCCAAGTTTTGAGGGCGTCAAAGTCAAACTTGAAGGTAATTCTTTGAAATAGCCACTGTTCAAAGTACCTTGAGTAACAGTTTTATAAAATGACAAAGCATTTTGTTTAGGCTGGAAGAGTTTTTCTTGCCCAAGGTCGGAAGTTACACTAAGTGAAAAACTGTTGTCTGGTGAACCTTGTAGGATATGGTAACGGAAATATTTATAGGAACTTAGAAGTTCATTTTTCGCTAAGATCCCCTGGGTCAGATCATTTGTTTGCTTGCGTTTTTCCAAAGCTAGTTGCTCACTAAAAGTGAAAGGTGTGTATTTGATCTGAGAAAAGGAAAAATGTAATTCGCCGGCACCGTACTTTTCGGGTTCTTCTAACACGATCTGATAGGTCTCATCGCTATCTTGTTTTACAAGGTCTTTGGGTGAGACTACTGTTCCGCGACTTGAGATCAAACGATAAGGGATCTCAACGACTTCAGAAGTGACGGTTGCTGTAGGATAATTTTTAGCTAGTTTATCATCAACAACGACACCTAAAGCTAAGGCCCGTTCACGTTGTGTAGGATTTAATTGCTCAGCGCGCGAAGCAGCTATTGCTTTAGATTGCAAATATAGCAAGGGAAAAGCATTTTTTGTCTGGTAAAGCAAAGTTTGTTGATCTTTTTTACTATTTCCATTTGGATCAGTGATCTTTTGGGTCGTCTTGGAAAGCTCATAACCATAAGGCACTTTATTGGCGTTAGGGTAGTTGAGCAAAGCAAAAAGATAGCGTACGCCTAAGAAATTGTTCAATACCGTGCGGTCAGAAACTTGCCCCAAAGGAATGTTAGCTTCATACTGTGAGTTTTGCATCACATTTGAAAAATCGCCTAAGGATTTAGTTTGAAGTGAGTAGTAGGAATTGATCGAATAGAGTTTAGAATCTAAAACATTGTAAAGATGGTAATCTGAACCCAATTCATAATTCTTGCTCAAAGTCGAGATCCGATAAAAATCACTTTGGGGATCGGGCAACGCTTTATCTAAACCAAAGAAACGCTCATTTTTTAAGGTCTTATATGCACCAGCAGGTAACATTTCTGTCGCATAGCCACCGTTGTAAGGCGCTTCAAAGTAGACTGCATTAAAGCAGACGTTAGCGATCAAGGCCCATAGTAATAGGTGCGCTGGTAATTTTGAACGGATATTTTGCATATTTGAAGCGATCAAAATACTCCAAAAGATAAATAAAAAGACGATCGGGATAAAGAGTTTTTCATCATTTTGGAATAGATAAGTCACGCTAATATATGCTACATAAAGTAGTAGGCCATACGTAAAACTTTTTAAGGTTTTTTGGGTGAGTTTGTGGCTATTTTTTATCAAGCAACAAACTGCTAGGGCCATCGGTAAGCACGTTAGTAGAGTCCAGCGATTCGAAGGTGCAAGCATCCCATTAAAAACAGCGCCGAAAAATGGAAAGAGCAACATGATAAAACTTAGCAAAAAGCTTCCAAATAATAGGGGATATTTTTTGCGTTCACCTACTATATAAACGAGCGCAAAAAAAGCTAAGCTCGCAAAACCAAGTGCGCTCCAAAAGTAAAAATCACGGTTAGCTCCATTGATCAGCTGACTTGGTAGCGCTAAGTAGTAATATGGCGGATAAAGAGTCAATCCATTAGCAAATGCGCCCCCTGAACGAGTCGAATTTTTAACAGCTAAGATCTCAGGGATAAGCATGATGCTGGCACATAGCAAACTAGTCAGCGTCGCTATCCCTAAATTGAAGATGACTTGGAAAATATCTTTAGGATAATAGAGCTGACGATAGTGTGTTAAAAAGCGTAATCCTAAGTAGATCATAGCGCCGATCCCTAAGACGTAGGCAAAGTAAAAGCTACTGATCAGCATCCAAGTAAAAACTAGGATCAAAGGTAAGTAAGAACGTTTTTGTAAAACAGCCTCTAAAGCCACGATTATCAACGGAAAGAGGATAAACGGGGTCGTAAAGAAGGGCTGAGCGACATTTGAATAGAGCAAAAAGGCATTAAAGAGATAGACCAATGCTCCAGCAACGATCGTCAAACGTCCAAAGTCAAAATGCTTAGCTAGATAACAAAAGGCTAATCCTGCACAGTATAACCGCAAGATAATCGTCAATTGAAAAGCTAAAGCCAGCTGACTTTTAGGGAAAAGTAAAGCGATATAGGTAAAAATATCTCCAATGTTATAGTAGGAATATACCTGAAAAGCATCACTTCCCAAACCAAAGTTCCATGCCCACTGGGTCATTCCCTGACTGGGGGCCTTGAAAAAGTTTAAGACGAGCTGGCGATACTGTTCCAATAAGGGCAGATGCTGATTAGCACCATCTAAATGCCAGATCAAGGCGTGTCCAGTTATCAAATAAGTTCCATAGACAAAAAATGAAACCAGTAAGAAGGCTAAAGTATAGGTCAGATATAGATGTTTTAACTGTTTTTTCTCAAAAGAAAAATTCAAAGCAGTCACCTCAGATCAGTTTTTTGTCATGGATCTAACTTTAAGCATTGACAGCCTTTACTAAAGCTTTGGCAAAATCATCCAAGTGTTTGATATCTTCATCACTATCAGGTGCTAAATTGATCTTAACGTTTTGTGCGCCCTGTTTAGCTCCAGCATTTGCTAAAGCTTGTCCAAATTTATCGACTGCTAAGCCAAAATATTCGCCGTAGAAAGTATCGCCAGAGCCAGCCACACCGTAAACTTTGCCAGTTAGATCGACATCAGCTAGTTCTTCATAAAAATCGATCCCTTCATCAGGAAGTGACCCTTCATCGTAAGTATATGGGCAAACTACACAGAGATCGACTTCTTCAAAATCAGCCGGATCAGCTTGTGAGATCTCTTCGACTTCTACGTCCATTCCATTTTCTTCAAGTGTTTGTGCGATAATATCTGCAATATCTTCATTGTTGCCAGTGATCGTGGCAAAGACAACTTTAGCTGTAGCCATAAAATTATCCTTCTTTCATATTTAATGTTTAGTTACAAGGACTATTATACCAAAATTGATGACAAATATTTTCCCAGAAATGATAAGATATTTAAAAACTCAAATGATAAAGGTATAATGGAAGGGTCAAAGAATTTTATGAAGGGAATTTAGATATATATGATCACATTAAAATCACCACGCGAGATCGAAGCAATGGCAAAATCTGGTGCGATCCTTGCTGGGATGCATGTAGGTTTGCGCGACATCATCAAACCAGGGATCTCGAGTTGGGATATTGAAGAATTTGCTAGAAAGTATTTTAAAGAACATGATGCAGTTGCTGCTCAGATCGGCTTTGAAGGCTATGAATATGCAACTTGTGTCAGTGTTAATGATGAGATCTGTCATGGTTTCCCACGAAAGAATCTGATCTTAAAAGAAGGCGATCTCGTCAAAGTCGATACAGTAGTAGACTATCATGGAGCTTTTAGTGATTCTTGCTGGAGCTATGCAGTGGGCAAAGCGACACCAGAAGTTGAACGCTTGATGGAAGTGACAAAAAAAGCGATGTATCTTGGGATCGACCAAGCAAAAGTCGGTAATCGGATCGGCGACATCGGGGCTGCGATCCAAAAATACGTCGAAGAGGAAAATGGTTATGGCGATGTTCGTGAATTTATCGGCCACGGGATCGGGCCAACAATGCATGAAAGCCCTAATGTACCACATTATGGTGAAGCTGGTAAGGGCGTTAGATTGCGTGAAGGGATGACGATCACGATCGAACCAATGGTCAATGTTGGTGACTGGCGTGCTGATATGAGCGATCCAGATGGATGGGTCGCCCGTACTGCGGATGGGAGTTTGTCTTGTCAATATGAGCATACGATCGTGATCACTAAAGACGGTCCTAAGATCTTGACCTCGCAAGACCCAGATATTGATGCAAAATATTTATACCGTCCATAGTGAGAGGTCAAATGATACAGTAGAAAGAATGAGCCGCGATTTTTCGCACTGTGGTTATAGTCGTGCTACAAATTGCAACTCCTAGGAAATAACAACAAGCAAACTTCGCGGCAAAAGACGCCTCAAAATTTGCTAGCAGTTATTTCTACGGAGTAAGGCGCAATTTTTCGCACTGTGGTTATAGCTTGTAAATCTGGGTAACACTGGTATAATTAGACTTGGAATGCTCAAGCGTTACCACTGTAGTTACAGTGGGACGTAGAAAATTTTAAAGAGGTATTATTAGATGAAAGTAAGAAAAGCAGTTATTCCTGCCGCTGGTTTAGGGACACGATTTTTGCCTGCAACTAAGGCTTTGGCTAAAGAAATGCTGCCAATTATCGATAAACCAACGATCCAATATATCATTGAAGAAGCTAAAAAATCTGGGATCGAGGATATCTTGGTCGTAACAGGTAAAGGTAAACGTCCGATCGAAGACCACTTCGATTCAGTTCCTGAATTGGAACAAAACTTAAAAGAAAAGGGTAAGACGGATCTGTTACGTCTGGTCGAACAAACGACTGATATCAACTTGTACTTTATCCGCCAATCCCACCCACGTGGTTTGGGTGATGCAGTTTTAATGGCCAAAGACTTTGTGGGCAATGAACCATTTGTGGTCATGCTTGGTGATGACATCATGGAAGACAAAGTACCATTGACAAAGCAATTGATGAATCGCTACGAGGAAACACATGCTTCAACGTTAGCTGTAATGAAAGTGCCACATGAAGAAGTTAATAAGTATGGTGTCATCGATCCAACTTCTGAAACTAAACCTGGCTTATATGATGTTAAACAATTCGTTGAAAAACCAGATGTTGATAAAGCCCCATCTGATTTGGCGATCATTGGGCGTTATCTATTGACGCCAGAGGTCTTTACGATGCTTGAAACACAAGAACCAGGCGCTGGTAATGAGATCCAATTGACCGATGCGATCGATCGCTTGAACAAGATCCAACGTGTATTTGCACATGAGTTCAAGGGTCAACGTTACGATGTTGGTTACAAGTTTGGCTATCTTAAGACTTCGATCCAATTTGGTTTGCGTCACCCAGAAGTGCAAGCTGAATTGAAAGAATATATCAAAGAATTAGGCAAGACACTTAAATAGTCGAAAAAGCTGGGATCGATCCCAGCTTTTTTGATTTCAGCTGAGGGGAGGATTTTTAGATGACACGTAAACATCATCACGGCAAACACAGTCGACGTGGTCTAGCGTTAAAAATAGGGGCAACTATGTTAGTTGTATTATTGGTATGTATTGTTGCATGGAAAAACGAGACGATCCACAGTAGATTAGTTAGTGCTTTTGGCGATAATGAAAGATTGCAAAAAGTAGAATATGACAAGCAACGAGCCCTAGCTGCTAAAAAATATGGTTCTTCAACAAAAGAGGCGCCAAAAGCATCAGCTAAGACTGATAAAGCGTCTGTCAAAGCAAATACAAGTCAAAGTTCAACTGTGACAAATAGTGCAAGTGAGCGTTCAAGTTCTAAGTATGGCACGTATACGGTCCAGGAAGGTGACTATCTCTCGACGATCGCAACTAAATACAATACAACGGTCCAAGAACTGATGGAGTTAAATGCTCTTGAGAGTTCACGGGTAGCTGCGGGAGAAACGCTTAAAGTCCCAATAAAAGATCAACAACAAACGTCAACGCGTAGTGCCGAAACAGAGTAATGAGGATGTAATGGAATTTAAGACAGTTAGACAAGAGTTGGATGCTTTCTACAAAATTGCGAGTAAAAATTTTAAACGCGCTAATATCAGTAATACTGCGATCGTGATCGCCTATTATACTTTAGTTGCGATTTTTCCGATGGTCATTTTTATCGGAAATATTTTGCCATTATTGCATATCAAAGCTAGTGAGATCTTGCCTTATTTAGAGATGGCAGTTCCAAAAGCTGTTTATACCACCCTCGAACCCTTATTAGAAACTTTTTTGAGCAATGGTTCTTCAGGGGGAGTCGCCTCAGTCAGTGGGATCATCTCCGTTTGGGCAGCTAGCCGAGGAATAAATGCCTTAAAGAAAGCTTTCAATGAAGCCTTTGGAGTTGGAAATGATCAAGGGATCTTCACCCAGCGGATCTTATCATTTTTGATCACGATCTTCATCGGTGCGCTGTTGGTGATCGCTTTTGTCGTATATAGTTTTGGGCAACTAGTTTTAGAATACTTCATACCGATCTTTAGCTTGCCCTTAGATTGGCTGACGACCTTTACTCAATTAAAATGGCCAACGACACTTTTAGGGATCTTTTTGATCATGTGCTTATTGTACTTGTTAGTTCCCAATGCAAAGGTCCATTTACGCTCTCTTTGGGTCGGCGCTTTATTTTCGACGCTAGGCTGGATGCTTTTGACCCAAGGCTTTAGTTTTTATGTCCGTTATTTTGCTCGGTCGGTGTTGAGTTATGGAACGATCGGGACATTTATCGTATTGCTATTTTGGATGAACTATAGTGCTTTGGTGATCATGGTCGGCGCAGTTATTAATGCGACTTTAGAAGAGCGCAAATACGGTACGATCCGTTCTAAACGAACCTTAGATCACTTTAATGATAGTTCAGTCAAGCGTTTTTTTAATTGGAAACATAGATCTAAATAAATTAAATGCCAGCTGCTAAAACGGCTGGCATTTAGTTTATTCTGTGGTGATCTCAGCTAGATAACGTTCGATCTCACTCAAGGAAAAGCCTTTACGGTAAAGTGCTTGCTTTAATTTGAAGAAACATTCTGGTTGGGGATAACGTTGATAGCGGCGTAAAAGTTTAGCGCCTTGTTCACGGAGAGCCTCAAGTTGAAGCGTATCATCTTTTTTAAGGGCTAATTCTTCGAGGACCAAACTGATCGTCTCGCTGCTAAAGCCTTTAGTGGCAAGATGCTGATAGAGTTTATTTTTCAAAGCTTGAAAGGCCAGTTTTTTATTTTTGGCAACAAATTTTTCGGCCAACTTAAGTGCAGCCTGGACTTGTTGCTCAAGGCTAAATTCAATGAGAGCTTCATTGATAAATTCTTCAGCGACGCCTTTTTGTTTGAGCTTTTGAGCGATCACAAATGGTCCTTTATCAGTTGTCTTAGCCGCTGTGCGGACGTAACTTTTAGCATAAGCCAAGTCATCTAAGAGATTTAATTCGACTAATTTAGAAATGATCTGGTTTTGATCATTTTCAGGAACTTCAAGTTTAGTTAAATAGATCTTGATCTCTTTTTTAGTCCGTAATTGATAGCTGAGATGATCTAAAGCTTTATTGTAGGCCTTAGAGAGCAGGTCGGCTTGCTGTAAGTGTTCGATCATTTCTTCATCAAGTTCGAGGCCCTTAGCGAGACGATATTTGATCAAAACGTCTTCGCTGACCGAAAAGGCGTACTTACCGTCTAAATAGATATTGAAACGCCCGGCTTTTTTTTGCGTCGCGATCGCAGTGATTTTTTTAGCCATCAATTTTCCTCTTTTCTAATGATGTTACTACTATCTTAGCTTAATGTGTTATAATTTCAAAGATAAAAAATGGAAGGAATTTTAGAGTGAAACGAGTAAAGCCCAAAATGGCCTCTGGGGTCAGATTGAAAAAAGACCAAAAAATTGTTGTGACGATCAAGCGTTTAGGCATAAATGGTGAAGGTATCGGATATTATAAGCGAAAGATCGTCTTTATTCCTAAAGCTTTACCAGGCGAAGTCGTCTTAGCCAGTGTGACAGAAGCTAAAGAAAAATATGCCAAGGCGCGTTTGTTAAAGATCAAACAAGAAAGTCCAGCTCGAGTTCAACCAGTCGATAAATATGATGTTGGTGGGATCGAACTTGAACATTTAGCTTATCCAGCTCAATTGGAATTTAAACAAGATGTGATCGCACAGGCTTTAGCTAAGTATCGCCCAGCTGGGTATAAAGAATATGAGCTACGCCCGACTTTGGGAATGGCTGATCCTTATCACTACCGCAATAAAGCTCAATTTCAGGTGCGTAAAAATAAAGCAGGGCAAGTTATTGCCGGCTTATATAAAGAAAATAGCCATATTTTAGTCGATCTACCGACTTTTGCGACACAGCGCGACTTGACGATGAAAGTAATAAATACGGTCCGAAAGTTACTAGAAAAATGGCAAGTTTCGATCTACGATGAACGTAAGGATCAGGGAGCAGTTAAAACTTTAGTTGTCCGGGAATCCTTTGCAACGAAAGAAGTTCAGCTTGTTTTCATAACACGAACGGCGCAATTGCCCCGCAAAAATGAAATGTTGACTGAGATCAAGCAGTTATTACCTGAAGTTGTGTCAGTGATGCAAAATATCAATCCCCAGAAGACATCTTTGATCTGGGGCGAAGAAACGCAATTATTGATGGGAAAAGAAAGTATCACTGAAAGATTAGGTGATGTAAGTTTTGAATTGTCAGCGCGCGCCTTTTTCCAAATGAATCCACTCCAAACTAAGGTCTTATACGATGAGGTCAAAAAAGCTTTAGAACTATCGCCAAACGAGACTTTAGTCGATGCTTATTGTGGAGTAGGTACGATCGGATTATATGTGGGTAAGGAGGCAAAAGAGATCCGTGGAATGGATATCGTGGCCGAAGCCGTGGCTGATGCAAAAATAAATGCCAAAAAAGCTGGGCGCAATGCCATTTATACGACGGGTAAAGCGGAAACAGTCATTTTAAAGTGGCTCAAAGAAGGATTTAGCTTTGATGCCTTAGTCGTTGATCCCCCACGCACAGGTTTAGATGAAGCTTTGATCAAGGCGATCTTAAAAAATCGCCCAGCTAAGTTTGTCTATGTTTCATGTAATCCTTCGACTTTGGCCCGTGATCTAGTTGCGTTGACCAAAGCCTATCGCGTTGAATATATTCGCTCTGTCGATATGTTTCCGCAAACAGCGCGGGTTGAAGCAGTCGTTAAGTTAGTTAGACGCGTCTAGTAAAAATAGTGCTCAAAGAATTATGGTCCCAGTTATATTGTCATAGGCATTTTCTGTAATCTTTGGTATAATTAAAATGATATTGGTGTAACTACACCCTTGTTTATAGAAAGCAGGAAGTTATATGCGTCATTCAAATGGGCCAAAGGAAGGCGAGTTTATTACGATCAAGAGTTATAAACACGATGGTAGCCTACATCGGACATGGCGCGATACGATGGTACTTAAGACAAGTGAAAATGCTTTGATCGGATGTAATGATCACACTTTAGTTACAGAAGCTGATGGAAGGCGTTGGGTCACCCGTGAACCAGCTCTGGTTTATTTCCATAAGCACTACTGGTTTAACATTGTGGCGATGATTCGTGATAACGGGGTCTCCTACTACTGTAATCTAGCCTCACCAATGGTTTTAGATAAGGAAGCTCTCAAATATATAGATTACGATCTGGATGTAAAAGTATTTCCTAATGGCGAAAAACGTTTGCTCGATGTAGATGAGTATGCTGAGCACAGTGCTAAATGGAAATATCCGGCTAAAACAGATTTGATATTAAAGCATAATGTTAAGACACTAGTCGATTGGATCGAACACGGCAAGGGACCGTTCTCAAAAGAATATGTCGAGATTTGGTATAATCGCTATTTAGAATTGTCGCGCCGGCAGTAATTGCCTGTTTATAACCATTTGGGGCTGTGATAGAAGTCGCAGTCCCTTTTTTTTATATCCAAAGGTGGGGAAGCCCAAAAGAAACAGAAAGGAAAAGTTATGTTTAATAAAAAAAGACGTTATCGTTTGATGTATTGGTCACTTGAGTTGTTGTTAGTCGCATTGTTGATCTTTGTTTGTACCCAGATAGGTTTCATTTTCGAACCGATCGGGATATTCATTTCAACGATCTTTGCGCCAGTATTGATCGCAGGTTTCTTATTTTATGCGCTGAATCCCTTGGTCAATTTGCTTACTAAGGTCCAGTATAAAAGGTTTAAGATCGGGCGCACTTGGGCAGTGACGCTCGTCTTTCTCTTGTTCTTTGCTTTGATCGGTTTGGCAGTTGCTTATTTAGTCCCTAAATTAACGACCCAGGTCGAACAATTAGTCGCACGGACACCTAAGTATTTAAGTGAGCTTCAAGCATACTTAACTGAACTAGCACGGAATTCTAAACGACCAGATTGGGCCGATAAGATCGATCTGACTGAATACATCAATAATATCAAGGGCTCAGTCAATGGTATCTTGAAGAACTTTATGGGCTCATTGACCTCAAGTTTGGGTTCAATGATCGGTGCGGTGACAAGTATCACAATGACGATCGTAACGGTTCCTTTCGTACTCTTTTATATGCTAAAAGACGGACCAAAACTTTTGCCAAATATAAAACGCATGTTACCTGACAAACAAGCTGATGTTATCGGTGATCTATTGGTAAAAATGAGTGATACGATCGCCAAATACATTTCAGGTCAAGTGATCGAGTGTTTGTTTGTCGGAACATTTTCAGCGATCGGTTATGGCTTGGTCGGGATCCCATATGCGCTTTTGATCGGAATGTTTGCCGGGATCACGAACATCATTCCGTATCTTGGACCTTATATCGGACTGGTACCCGCGATCTTTATCGCACTTTCAATGTCATTTAAAGAGGTTATCTTAGTGATCGTTGTCTGTGTGGTCGTCCAACAGATCGATGGTAACCTAGTTTATCCAAACGTGATCGGCAAAACATTAGATATCCATCCGTTGACGATCATCATGATCTTATTAGCGGCTGGTAACATTGCAGGACTCTTAGGAATGATCTTGGCGATCCCACTTTATGCGGTCTCAAAGGTCGTTGTGACTTATGTTTACGACATTATCAAACTCCAAAATAGCGATACGGATGCTTAAGTGTCTAAGTTGCCAGTGACCACGATTTGTGGTATTTTGAAATTGTATTGAAAATATCTTATAAATAGGGATGTATATTTTATGACAAAAAAAATAGCAGTATTAGGTGCCGGTTCGTGGGGTAGTACACTTGCGAGCGTTTTAATTGAAAATGGACATGATGTCACACTTTACACAAACGTTGTCGAACAGGCGGCAGAGCTTAATGAAGAGCATACAAATGAACAATATATGCCTGGCTTTAAGTATTCAGAAAAACTACGGGCAACGACAGACTTGGAAGAAGCTTTAACTGATACCGATGCAATTTTATTTGTTGTACCAACTAAAGTAACACGTTTGGTGGCTAAACAAGTCAAAGAAGTTTTAGCTAAATTAAAACAGCGTCCACTGGTGATCCATGCCAGCAAGGGACTAGAGATCGGGACTCATAAACGGATCTCAGAGATCATTCACGAAGAATTGACCGATCAGTATTGCTCAAGCATCGTCGTCTTGTCTGGTCCTAGTCACGCCGAAGAAGTAGCGCGGCATGATATCACGCTGATCACAGCTGCTAGCGAAGAAGAAAAAGCCGCTAAGCAAGTCCAAGACATGTTTACTAATAACTACTTACGGATCTATACCAATACCGATGTAGTTGGCGTCGAAACAGGGGCTGCTTTTAAGAACGTCATCGCGATCGGCGCTGGTATCTTACATGGTTTAGGTTATGGTGATGATGCTAAAGCAGCTTTGATGACACGTGGGTTAGCCGAAGTTGCACGTTTAGGTATGGCTTATGGAGCTAGTCCGTTGACCTTTATGGGTCTTTCTGGTGTCGGTGACTTGATCGTCACATGTACATCAGTGCATTCTAGAAACTGGCGCTGTGGTGATCAACTTGGCCAAGGTAAGCCACTTGATGAAGTTATTGAAGATATGGGCATGGTCATTGAAGGGATCAATACCGCTAAAGCAGCCTATGATCTTTCACGTGAAGAACACATTGAAATGCCGATCACAGAAGCTATCTACAATGTTTTATACAATAAAGCTGATATCAAAGAAGAGATCAGTAGTTTGATGACCCGCGATAGTAAATCTGAAGTTATCGGAAAACGTAAATAAACTTAAAAGATCCGCTCTAACATTCAGGGCGGATCTTTTAGTATAGCTTAGTTATTCTTCACTAGTTTCTTTTGGCAAGATCTTAGCGGTCGTTTTGAAGATGAACCACTTACTAAAGAAGTAATTCAAGATACCACAGATGAGTTGGTCGAGTATTTTGGCGAGATCTTTATAGAGGGCTAAGAGTTGCACACCGGTAAACATCAGCCCAAGATCCAAGATAAATGAGAAGAGCCGAACATTACAAAATGAAGCAAATTCTTGGAGGGTCTGTTTAAAGGGCGTATTTTTAGAAGCAAAGACCCAATGTTTATTGGTCACGAAAGTAAAAATGATCGCAACGATATAAGCTAAGCAGTTAGCCATCAAGTAGTTAAAACCAAGATCTTTTTCCAAAATATGGAATAAGACAACATTGATAGCACTAGCTAGGGTCCCAAAGAAAGTATAAGCAAAGAAGTTTTGATATTTACGATAGAATTTTTTCAAGTTGGCAAAGCTACTATATCGGATCTAGTCAAATACAGCTTTTCCTTTCCTAAGTTTGTTTACTACCGTCTACATTAGTTTTGGATCAGAGTTGCGTAAAATAGCAACTAACCTTAATATTATAGTAGAAACACATGTTTTAGTGCAAATTTTGGATTCGATCAGCTTTCTAGTTGACGCTAGGAAGGCAATTTTGTACTATTGAAACTAGCTTAATTTGATAAGGTAATTGGTGAGAGAGTATGGCAAAAATAGAAATCAAATATATTACTAAGGGCGTGCCGTTGCTCTTAGATAAAAAAGAAAAACACGATACGAAAAACTTTTGGGAATTACGCGGGATCGATCTGGCTGTAAATGCCGGTGAAGCAGTCGGGGTGATCGGTGATAACGGCTCAGGCAAAGCAGCCTTGATGAAGATCTTAGGACAAAAAGACAGACAAACAACGGGCTTTATCACGACTAAGGCCAAAAGATCTTATGCTTCGTGTACGAGTTTAGATTCAGAAAAGACCGGACTTGAAAATATTCGCCAAGCGATCGCACAAGCTGACATTGATGAATTCAAGGGTAACCATTATACGAACGGGATCATCAATTTTTCTGAGGTCGGTGAATTATTGTATCGTCCCGTTAAAGAGTATTCAACGGGGATGTATGCGCGGTTAGCTTTGAGTATCGTATTGTTAATTGATCCAGAATTAGTCATTTTAGATGAAGTTTTATCGCCAGTTGACCGAAACTTTTACTTTAAAGCTGTTCAAAAGATCCAACAGTTAAAGGATACAGGTGTTACGTTTATCGTTTCTGAAGTGCGTCCAGTTATTATCGAGACGCTCTGTGAACGTACGGCTCTGCTACAATTTGGTGTCTTACAAGATTTTGGAGCCACAACAGAAGTGATCAGACAGTATGAATATGCTTGTGAATGGGTCGCTAATTTGACTTTACCTGAAAAAAATGACTATTTAGCAGAAAAGCAAGCTGAACAGGTCAATTTTGATATCAATAAAGTTTATGAGGTGTTCAAGAGTGAACAATTTAAGCATGGTTATACCCGTAAAGATGAACCACGGATGCGTAAAGAATTTTTTGTTGAACGCGGTAATGATCCAGTGCAACGCGAAAAGACTACACAGACAAATAAACCAGCTAAACGTGTCGATTCTAAAGTGATCCTTGCTCTATTAACACTAGTAGCGCTTGTCTTTTTGGGCGGTTTTTGGTATCAAAAGACCCAAGCTTCTAATGCAACGAAAGCTAAGGAAAATTCAGCAAGTATCGCTAAGGTCAACTCACAAAAAAAGGCTTCTTCTTTAAGTCAAAGTAAAACTAAAGCGTTAAGCGCTAAAGAAGCCAGCCAAAAAGCCGCCAGTGAGAGTGCTCAAAAAGCGGCAGCGGAAAGTCAACGTAAGCAAGAAGAGGCAAGTAAACAAGCTGTAGCTAGTTCAGAAAGTGCAGCTAAAGCAAGTAGTGAAAGTGCTGCTAGTTTGTCTTCGGCTCAAGCTGATGCGCAAACGATCAATGTGGCTGATGGTGATACGCTTGAGTCATTAGCTGCAAAATACGCAACTACAGTCGAAAAAATTCAAGAGTTGAATAATTTAGGTTCAAGTGTCGATCTAACAGCTGGTGAAACACTTTATGTACCGAAATAAAATTAATTAAGAAAAGGTGATTTATGTATGGGATCAGCTCCTGGACAGCCCCTGTTATGGGCAATGAGCGCATTGATCGCAGTCGTTTTATTTAGCTTGAATGTAATTGGGGAGCAGGCATTACGTCAAAGTACGGAGACGCAAAAAGAAAGCCTAAATTATCGGGCTAACGGTTGGATCGCAGCCTATTTTAGCAAAATCGCATTTGGTTTCTTAGCCATGGCTAGTATCACACAGATCGTCAGTGGTACTTGGAAGCTCGTGGCCTTGATCGTCTTAGTCGTGGCCTTGATCGGATCAGAATTTGGCTTAGCTAGCAAAGTGACGGTCGAAAATAGTGGTTTATTGTGCCAAAAGTTAGGGTGGTTACTAAAACTTGAAAATGTGATCTTATGGCCACTTACTAAGGTAGTCACGTTAGTTCAGCAAAAAGGCCAGATCGCTGGACCAACGGAGATGTCATTTGAAACGATCGTGGAAAACATTCAACGACAACGTAAAGAAAGTGAATTGGATACGGCTGACTTTGAGATGATAAATGGTGTCTTATCTTTACACGATAAGACGGCACGAGAAGTTATGGTACCACGGATCGACGCATTTATGATCGATATTACAAATGATAATGATCGTAATATCGACAGTATTTTAGAAATGGACTATTCGCGGATCCCAGTCTATCATGAAGACAAAGATAATATCGTCGGGATCGTGCATATCAAAAATGTTTTGAAGCGTGCGCGCCGTTATGGCTTTGAACGGCTGACGATCCGGCAGGTGATGCATCCAGCGTTTTTTGTCCCTGAAACGATGCCAGTCGATGAGCTGCTCTTGCAGATGCAAAAAACACAAAACCAAATGGCTATCCTATTAGACGAATATGGTGGGGTCGTAGGTTTGACGACTTTGGAAGATATTTTAGAAGAGATCGTCGGTGAGATCGAAGATGAATCTGATGAGCCAGCCAAATTGATCGAGCAAGTAGCTGAAAATGAATTTATCGTTCAAGGGAAAATGACTTTGACAGAATTTAATGATGAATTTGGGACTAAGCTTGAAATGGATGATATCGATACCGTTGCTGGTTATATTATTGCTAAAACAGGTAAGATCCCGGACGACGATGAAGTGTTGACTGTTACAAAAGATGATGGTCTAGTGTTGAAAACAGTTGAGATCGTTGATGATGCTCGGATCACTAAAGTTTTAGCAGTGATCCCACCTGAACTTTCAGGGTGGCGTAAACTTAGAACATTGGATCCAAAAGAAGATCAAAAAAATTGATTATAGAGTAAAGGTCGGTCTTAACTAAGTGTTGAAACCGACCTTTTTTTAAAGTAAGATAATATGTGACATTTAGAGAAGTTAGCCAAAAGCTGATATAAAATTTAATTGTGAGGTAAGTATGAAAACAGATGAATTAAAACAAGCCGTTGAAAAAAGACGGACCTTTGCGATCATTTCTCACCCTGACGCGGGTAAGACAACGATCACAGAACAATTGCTTTTATTTGGGGGCGTCGTTCGCCAAGCTGGGACAGTTAAAGCCAAAAAAAGTGGTAATTTTGCTAAATCTGACTGGATGGAGATCGAAAAGAAACGTGGGATCTCAGTTACGAGTTCGGTCATGCAATTTGACTATGCCGGCAAGCGCGTTAATATCCTTGATACCCCTGGGCACGAAGACTTTTCCGAAGATACGTATCGTACATTGATGGCAGTCGATTCAGCGGTGATGGTGATCGACTCGGCTAAAGGGATCGAGCCGCAAACTAAAAAACTTTTCCAAATTTGTAAAATGCGTGGGATCCCGATCTTTACATTTATCAATAAATTAGACCGTGATGGCCGTGAGCCTTTGGAATTGACAGCCGAACTTGAAGAAGTTTTGGGGATCGATGCCTATGCGATGAATTGGCCGATCGGGATGGGGAAAGGTCTCAAGGGGATCTATGATATCTATAATGATCGGATCGAACTTTACCGCTCGGAAGCTGATGGTCAAAAATTCCTAGAACTCGATGAAAATGGCGAGATCAAGGGTGATGATCCGTTAAAAGAAGATAGTATCTATCAACAAGTTTTAGAAGAAGTTGAATTGGTCAAGGCTGCAGGTAATGAATTTGATGAAGAAAAGATCGCAAATGGTCAATTGACACCGGTCTTCTTTGGCTCGGCTTTGACGAACTTTGGGGTCAAAACATTTTTAGATGCCTATCTCCAGTTTGCACCAGCCCCAACAGCCCATAAGACGCAAGCTGGTGGTGAGATAAAACCGGCTGATCCAACTTTCTCAGGTTTTATTTTTAAGATCCAAGCTAATATGAACCCTAACCACCGTGACCGGATCGCCTTTGTCCGGATCTGTTCGGGTGAATTTGACCGTGGAATGGATGTCTTTTTGAACCGAACAGGTAAAAAGATCCGCCTTTCTAATTCGACTCAATTTATGGCTGATACACGTGAAACAGTTGAAACTGCTGTTGCTGGCGATATTATTGGATTGTATGACACGGGGAATTTCCAGATCGGGGATACGATCTACACGGGTAAAAAAGCGATCGAATTTGAAAAATTACCACAATTTACGCCAGAATTATTTGCACGTGTTACGGCTAAGAACGTGATGAAGCAAAAGTCATTCCACAAAGGGATCCAACAATTAGTGCAAGAAGGGGCAGTTCAGCTTTATCAAAGTTATAGTACCGGTGACTATATTTTAGGTGCAGTTGGTCAATTGCAGTTTGAAGTTTTCCAATTTAGAATGGCAAATGAATACAATTCTGAAGTGGTTATGACACCAATGGGCAATAAGATCGCGCGTTGGATCGATCCAGAACAATTAGATGAAAAGATGTCGAGTTCAAGAAACTTACTTGTTAAAGATCGGCAAGGTGCACCACTATTTCTGTTTGAAAATGAATTTTCAGAAAGATGGTTCAAAGATAAATATCCTGATGTAAAATTAACGGCAAAACTGTGATCAATAGGCGCTAGTTAATAACAAAAGCTCAGAACTGACAGTTAAGAGATCTATGTCTCAACTGTCAGTTCTGAGCTTTTTGGTATATATGATCACGGGTCCAAGTTTAGGTATTCGCGGATCGTCCAACCAAGTCCATTGACCTCAAACCAAAGCATCCCTTCAACTCTGATCCGTCCTGTCAAAGTTACGATCTGTCCATTTTTGATCAGTCCGACTTTTTGCCCAAACGGTTTATCGTATAAGACAAGTTCACCATCGGGGATAAAGTCGATCATTGCATTATGGCGAAGGTCGATCGAGTGTGGTAGATCGATCTCAAGGGTATCATGCTCACTGATCACAGCTGGTTTTTTATCCAACATTGTCATCAATTCGGCATCATATTTGATCCAAATGCTACCGCCTAAGCAGTACCAACGTTGATCGTTAGTAGTAATGATCGTTTCAAAAGTTTGCCAAATAGTATTTTTAGCCAAGATCACATCGGTAACTTGCCCATCAGGAGCATCTAAGCAAGGTAGGGACTGCTTGAATTTTAGATAGTGTGGGGTATAATCAACATCTTTCCAACTGTCCCGACGATAAAAATAGGTCACAGCTTGTTGATCATAAGTAAAGATCCCATGTGTCAAACCACGAGCCCGTAAGAGAGTGTAGTTGCGGATCGCAGGTGATGAAAGAGAAAACTCATCCCCGACTTTTCCTTTAATAAAAGTTGGTTTTTGTAAAAAACGGCGATCATCGATATCTTGACAAAAGATCCAAATGTTACCAGCATCTTTTTTACGATAGGTAAAAGTGATCGCAGCGTAAGGCAAGACAAAATCACGCGTAAAGCCATCGACTTGGATCAAATTATAACCTTCAAAATCTTTGAATCTGAATTTGATCGGTTCGTGGCGCTTACCCGAAATGATCTGCGGTGAAGCTAAGAATTTCTTGTCTTCATCTTGGAAGATCAAGATGACAGTCGAATTCTGGGTAGTGGCTTTTTTCTTGAGCTCATTTTTAGTCGTGACCGCTTGTTTTTGGTCTAATACGATCTCTGCTTCTTTTTTTAGTGGTGGCGCCGGGGCGATAGGTTGCTGAGCTGGCGTAGTTTTTTCGATCTCGATCTCTGGTTGTTCCTCGAGCAATGCTTCTTTGATTGGAGCTATTTCGATTTTAGAACGCTTAGCAAAGCGCGACCGGTGTTTTTTATTATTTGGATGTTTTGTCTTTTTTTGTCTTTTCGGTGCCAACTTGAACTCGCCTCCCTCGTATCGGTATCACGTCAATTATAACGTATCTCTAAAATGATTGCACAAAATTATTACTAGATAGCTTAAATTTTTTAGTACTTAATAATAAAAAACCCCGTAAGGTAGCTTACGAGGTTTCTAGGTATTAGTTCTCCAAATTTATTTCCACTAAGTTTCCTTGAGCAGTAACAGTCGCAGCGTCGGCACGGTCTTTTAAAAGCTTAGTTTTAACAAATTCAATTTCTTTAGGGGTGATCTGACGAATTTTGTTTGAGATGACGATCTCAGAAAAAGCATGCTTTTTCTTATAGACGACTTTTGAATTCCCTAGGGTATACACTTTGATGAAATGAACTGGTGATTTAACTAATTCATGTTGGATCATGCGAGAGTAACTATTGGTAACATCGATCAGTTGCATGTTGATTTCCTCCTTTGCTAAATATAGTAAAATGTTTGAAGTAAAATGCATGCTTCAAATTACCAATTCTATATAACTATTATAAACTATCTGATAGAAATGTTGAAAATAAAAAACTGGGAAGTTGGTAAAAAAACTCCCAGTTTGTTGAATTATTCAGTAACGTTTGCTTCACTGATCACGATCGTATCGTCACTTAGATCAGCGTAAAAGTTTTTAACTTGGGGATGATCAAGGTAAAAGTCAGTTACTTTGTCTTCGATCTGGTCTTGGATCGTCCGGCGTAGTGGACGCGCGCCCATCTTAGGATCATAGCCTAATTCGACTAGTTTTTGGCGGGCCTTAGTTGAAACTTTAAGTGACATTCCGTTTTCTTGTAGCGTTTGGTCGACTTTTTCGAGCATCAACGAAACGATCTGGTCAAGATTTTCTTTAGTCAAAGCATTGAACTCGATAATATCATCAAAACGGTTCAAAAATTCTGGCTTGAAGTATTTAGTCAATTTATCGACCACAGAATTAGGGGTGCTCTTGGTCGTGCCAAAGCCAACGTTGACGATCGGATCACCTGAACCGGCATTACTTGTCATGATGATGATCGTATCTTTAAAGCTGACAGTCTTGCCTTGTGAATCAGTCAAGCGCCCATCATCTAAGATCTGCAAGAACATATGCATGACATCGGGATGAGCTTTTTCGATCTCGTCTAATAAGATCAAGCTATATGGATGTCGCCGAACTTGTTCGGTCAACTGGCCCGCTTCTTCATATCCAACGTAACCCGGAGGCGAACCGATCAATTTAGAGACAGAGAATTTTTCCATGTATTCGCTCATATCAAAGCGGATCATGGCCTCGGTCGTTCCAAATAGTTCTAAAGCAAGTTGTTTAGCTGCTTCCGTTTTCCCGACTCCTGTAGGACCGACAAAAAGAAATGAACCGATCGGTCGACCTGACTTGTTAAAGCCGATCCGATTGCGCCGGATCGAGCGGGCAACTTTATCAACGGCACGGTCTTGGCCGATAACGTTTTGCTTGAGTGTTTGGGCTAGAGTTTGTAATTGTGCTTGTTCTTTTTGTTTGAGTTCACCGACAGGGATAGAAGTCATTTCCTCGACGATCTTTTCCATATCTTGGGCGGTAACTTCGCTTTTGACTTGAGGTTTAGCTGTTAAATGTTCTTCTAGTTTAGCGATTTGATCGCGATAAAAGGCGGCTTTTTCATAATCTTCTTGGTCTAAAGCAGCTTTTTTATTTGTCTGTGCTTGAGCTATCTTAGCTTTGACTTCGCTTGGGTCAAAAGCTTGTAAAGCTAAATTCTTACGCGAGCCGGCTTCATCTAAGAGATCGATCGCTTTATCCGGCAAATAGCGGTCCTGAATGTAGCGAGTCGAAAGTTGGATCGCACTTTCAAGAGCTTCATCGGTATAGGCGACTTGGTGGTAGCTTTCATATTTAGCACGCAAACCGTGTAAGATCGCTAAAGCCTCTTCTTTAGAAGGTTCTTCAACTTGGACGGGTTGTAAACGCCGCGCTAAGGCCGCATCTTTTTCGATCGTACGAAATTCGTTTAAAGTAGTAGCCCCGACAAGTTGGAACTCACCGCGAGCTAGAGCTGGTTTTAAAACGTTGCCAGCATCCATGCCTCCCTCAGCGTTTCCAGCCCCAACGATCTCATGGATCTCATCGATAAAGAGGATGATGTCTTGTTTTTGTTTCAATTCATCCATTAATTCCTGCATGCGTTGCTCAAATTGACCACGGATCCCAGTCCCTTGGACTAAGGAAACAACGTCTAAGCGGATAACTTTTTTATTTAATAGTTTTTGTGGAACATCGCCGTCAACGATCTTTTGAGCAAGACCTTCGACCACTGCTGTTTTCCCGACTCCGGCTTCACCAGTAAGGACAGGATTATTCTTAGTGCGCCGATTCAAGATCTCAGTTACACGTTTTATCTCGCGGTCACGCCCGATAACTGGGTCGATCTGGCCCGCTTTGGCTTGGGCAGTGAGATCAAGCCCATATTTATCTAAAATGCCTTCGTTATCACCATTATCTCCGCCTTTTGTTTGGGGACCTTGCGCTGGTGTGGGACGCTGTTGGCTTTGGCGTTTGATCTCTTTAAAGAAATCAGCGAATGGATCACTACCCAATGGATCTTGGAAGATACCATCCAAGGAAGGTGGTAGTTGACTTTGATTTTTCAAAGCTCGATAGCAGTTAGGACAAAGGTCGATCGAAGTTTGGCGACCGTTGATGTTTGTTGTTAAATGTAGCGTAGCGTGGTTTTGCTGACAATTTTGGCATAACATAGCAATTCACGACCTTTCCGGTTAAATTTAATGTCAAAATCAGTTTGACCAACTTTGACCTTTGTAGCTTTATTATACAAATTTTTATCTTAAGTGCAAGCAAAAAAAATTGGAGATGGTATAATTTTAAAATGTGTGAGAGGGGGTAGCAGGATGGAAAAGGATTATCAAACATTATTAGATCGCTTGCATGCAGGTGAGATAACAGAATTTGAGATCGAAACAGCTGAATTTATGGATTTTCAAAAGATTTTACTAAATTATAATTATCGGAAAAATGTGGTCGGTACAGCTAAACGTGGTGGCGGAGTTATCTATCATTATCACAAAAATGATAAATAAATTTTTTTTGACATATTATCAAAATGTTTAAGAGTGATACCTTGTCTTGATAAATAATTCATGGTATTATTCTTTATAGCAGGTGCAACACTTAGTGTAACCGCTAATGTAAACGAATTCTTTTACAGCTGTGATCAATTTGTTTACTAATTGTTGCACAAATCTTATTTATATTTAAAGGAGCATGATCCACAATGGAAAAGAAAGAATTTCACGTAATCGCAGAAACAGGTATTCACGCACGTCCAGCTACACTTTTGGTGCAAGCAGCAAGCAAATTTAACTCAGATATTACATTAGAATATCAAGGTAAATCAGTAAACTTGAAATCTATCATGGGTGTTATGTCATTAGGTGTAGGTCAAAACGCTGATGTTGTGATCTCTGCTGATGGTGCTGATGAAGCAGAAGCGATCGCAGCTATCGCAGAAACAATGACAAAGGAAGGACTTGCTGAATAATGACGAAAATGTTGAAGGGTATCGCAGCTAGTGACGGAATTGCAGCCGCAAAAGCCTACATGCTTGTGCAACCTGACCTTTCATTTTCTGAAACCAGTATCTCTGATCCAGAAGCTGAGATCAAGCGCTTGGATGATGCTGTAGCAGCCTCCAAGAGTGAGCTTGAAGCTATCAAGCAAAAAGCTACCCAAAACTTAGGGGCTGAAGAAGCTGAAGTTTTTGAGGCGCACTTAACGATCTTGGCTGACCCTGAAATGATTGGTCAAATCGAAAATCAGATCAAAAATGAAAAAGTTAATGCCGAAGCTGCGTTGAAGAGCGTAACAGACATGTTTATTTCCATGTTTGAAGGCATGACAGACAATGCTTACATGCAAGAACGTGCAGGCGATATTCGCGACGTAACTAAGCGTGTCATGAGTCATTTATTAGGTGTAACTTTACCTAACCCAGCTTTGATCGACGAAGAAGTTGTGATCGTAGCACATGACTTGACACCATCTGATACAGCGCAATTAGACCGCAATTTTGTTAAGGGCTTTATCACTGATATCGGTGGTCGGACATCGCACTCTGCTATCATGTCAAGAACCCTTGAGATCCCTGCAGTCGTAGGCTCTGGCTCAGCAACAACTGAGATCAAAGAAGGCGATATGGTCATTATCGATGGTATTGCTGGGGATGCAGTTATTGATCCAACGGCTGATCAATTAGCTGAATATGAACAAAAAGCTGCTGATTTCAAGGCTCAAAAAGCTGAATGGCAACAATTAAAAGATGCTAGATCTGTCTCAAAAGACGGCAAACAAGTTATCTTAGGGGCTAATATCGGTACCCCTAAAGATGTTACGGGTGCTGTTGATAATGGGGCCGAAGCTGTTGGCTTGTTCCGTTCTGAATTCTTGTACATGGATGCAAGTGAGCTTCCAACAGAAGAAGAACAATTCAAAGCTTACAAAGAAGCAGTTGAAGGTATGGATGGCAAACAAGTTGTCGTACGTACAATGGATATTGGTGGGGATAAGGATCTACCTTATCTACCACTACCAGAAGAAGAAAATCCATTCTTGGGTTACCGTGCGATCCGCATCTCATTAGATCGTCAAGATATCTTCCGTACTCAATTGCGTGCATTGTTACGTGCTTCACACTATGGACGCTTGGCTATCATGTTCCCAATGATCGCTACTGTCAAGGAATTCAAAGATGCTAAGGCGATCTTTGAAGAAGAAAAAGCTAAGTTAGTTAAAGAAGGTATCCCTGTTTCTGACGATATTGAAGTCGGAATGATGATGGAGATCCCTGCTGCTGCAATGATCGCAGATAAGTTAGCTAAGTATGCTGATTTCTTTAGTATCGGAACCAATGACTTGATCCAATACTCTATGGCAGCTGATCGTGGTAACGAACGTGTATCTTACCTTTACCAACCATATAACCCATCTATCTTGCGTTTGATCAAGAACATCATTGATGCTTCACATAAAGAAGGTAAGTGGACTGGTATGTGTGGTGAAATGGCTGGTGATCAAGTTGCTGTGCCATTGTTGCTTGGTTTAGGTCTAGATGAATTCTCAATGAGTGCAACTTCGATCTTGAAGACACGTAGCTTGTTGAAGAAACTTGATTCAGTTAAGATGCAAGAATTAGCTCAAAAAGCAGTTGAAGATTGCGAAACAACTGAAGAAGTTGAAGCTTTAGTAGCTGAATACACGAAGTAATATTCGATCAACTTATCTTAAAAAGAGACCGGAAAGAGATTTCTGGTCTCTTTTTGTCTAAAATCAGTTGGAAAATGTTAAAATATTAAGAATAGTATTTTTTTGCTCTTCGTATCAGTGAGAGCATTGCAAAGGAATAGTTAAAACCATATAATTAAAACTGATAAAAAGTTGAGGAGGAAAGGTGCTTGTGAATATCGGCATATTTACAGATACGTATTTTCCGCAAGTTAGCGGGGTTGCGACATCGATCGATACTTTGCGTTCACAATTAGAACAAAAAGGACATACGGTCTATATTTTTACGACTACTGATCCTGATGTCGAGAAAAATGTCTATGAGCGCAATGTGTTTCGCTTTGCTAGCATTCCATTTATTTCTTTTACCGATAGACGCATCGCTGTTAGGGGGCTATTTCAGTCTTATCAAGTAGCTAAAGAATTAAATCTAGATATTGTTCATACGCAAACTGAATTTTCAATGGGATTGATCGGGAAGTTTGTAGCTAAAGCGCTAAAGATCCCGTGTGTTCATACTTACCATACGATGTATGAAGATTATTTACATTATGTGGCCAAAGGAAAATTATTGAAACCCTCCCATGTACGTTTGATGACCTGTTCATTTTGCGAAAAAATGAGTGGGATCGTGGCGCCAAGTGCCCGTGTTTTAGCGACTTTGACTCGGTATGGGGTCAAAGAACCGATCACCGTTATTCCGACGGGAGTTGATTTGACACGGTTTAAAGTCGTTAATGAAAATAACGTTCGAAAACACTACGGAATAGCTGAAAATGCGCCGTTATTATTAACATTGAGTCGCTTGGCTTTTGAAAAAGATATCGATCGCATGGTGGCTAGTTTTCCGGCGATCAAAACCAAAGTTCCAGGGGTCAAATTGTTGATCGTAGGGGATGGTCCAGCTAAAGAGTCATTGCAAGAGCAAGTAAAAGAACTCGGATTGACCGAAGATATCATCTTTACAGGTGAAGTTGACAATACTCAAGTGAGTGAATTTTATCATGCAGCTGATCTCTTTGTTTCAACGTCGATCTCAGAGTCACAAGGCTTGACTTATATCGAAGCATTGGCAGCAGGGACTAAAGTAGTTTCCTCGAAAAGCCCATATACGGCTGAACTTTTAAGTGATCGGGCGATCGGGGCAAATTTTGAGACTTTAGAAGAATTTGTTGAGTTAGTAGTTGAATATTTGACGAAACCAGCCAAATATCAAGATCCTAAGCCGCTACAACAAAAGTTAAAAGAGATCTCAGCTGATGAGTTTGGTGAAAAGATCTTACAATTTTATGAACGCAGTAAGGAACACTATCTAGAGTTGAATCAAACCACTTACTCAAAAGAACACAGCTAAAAGGAGTTTTCTGATGTTAAATGTTCACATGTATTCGTCGGCAACCAAGGTCAAAGGCCAAGGGGTGGGCAGTGCATACACCGAACTGATAAAGTTGCTAGAAAAATACTATCCTGAGCAGTTGGCGATCACGATCAATGAGTTTAGCCCAGCTGATATCAGTCACTATCATACGATCGACTTAAAGTTTTTCTTTTCGACTTTTTCCAAACGTCGAGGGAAAAAAGTGGGTTACGTCCACTTCTTACCAGAAACACTGGAGGGAAGTCTTAAGTTACCGTGGATCGCACGTAAAGTATTGTATCGGTATGTGATCGCTTTTTATAAGCGAATGGATGCCTTGGTCGTTGTTAATCCGACTTTTATTCCAAAACTAGAAGCTTATGGGATCGCTCGTGAAAAAATAACTTATATTCCTAATTTTGTATCTAAAAAGGAATTTCATCCAATCGCTAGTGAGGAAAAAAAGCAGTTACGGGTGAAAAAAAAGTTGCCTACCGCTAAATTTTTGATCGTTGGTGTGGGACAGATCCAGGAAAGAAAAGGTGTCTTTGATTTTATCGAGTTAGCTAAGCGCAATCCTGAATTCGAATTCGTTTGGGTCGGAGGCTTTTCGTTTGGAGTGATCACTGACGGCTATGCCGAGTTAAAAAAGGTCGTTGATGATCCACCTGAAAATTTACATTTCCCTGGGATCGTTGAACGGACTGAGATGTGTGAGTACTACAACTTAGCTGATGTTTTCTTGTTACCATCATATAATGAGCTTTTTCCGATGAGTGTGCTTGAAGCGTTTAGTTGTGAGACGCCCGTTGTTTTACGTGAACTTGAACTTTACGAAGGCGTTATCGCGGGTTATTATGCTGGTTGTGCTGATATAGATGAGATGGAAAAAAAGCTCAAAGAGTTAGCTAAAGACCCAGCTGTATTAGCCAAATTACGTGAGCGGGCTAAAGCAGCAGCAAAGTTTTATTCAGAAGATCGCTTGGCCTTGATCTGGTTGGACTACTATAAAAAACAAGCGGGGAAAGTGTGATGTCAAAGAAAAATAAATTAGCCCTCTTGCTAATGATATTGATCGGAGTCGGGATCTTTTTTTATTCTGTTCAAGGGATCTCATATCATGACTTGGTTGGTGATATCATGCATCTTAATTGGTGGTGGATCGCAGTGGCTGTCTTATGTATGGCATTGTCGATCGTTTGCGAGGGTTTTGTGGTCAAGGAATTACTAAAAAGACAGTTTCCAACTTATTCTTTTAAGGATTCATTGCGGATCCCCTTGATCGAAGCTTTATTCAATGGGATCACCCCGTTTGCTTCAGGTGGGCAACCGGCACAGTTATTTGCCTTATTGCAATCCGGGGTAGATGCTGGCCGGGCGACTTCGATCTTATTGATGAAATTTGTGGTATATCAATCGATGATCGTTTTAAATTTCATCGTTTGCTTATTTTTAGGATTTCATTTGATCGCCGATAAATTGCATGTTATGGGATTGCTGTTGATCTTTGGTTTTTTGATCCATTTGGCAGTGATCTTAGGTTTGTTATTGATAATGTATTGGTATGGCTTTACTAAAAAGATGACTAATCTATGCTTGCGCCCTTTTAAACGCTTGTTAGCTCCAGAACGTTATGAAAAATACGATAAGTTACTCAATGAGAAGATCGATAACTTTTATCGGGAGAGTTTACAGTTAAAGGCGAACTACCGCCTATTGTTCAAAGTTAGTTTGATCACTTTGATCCAACTATTTTTCTATTACATCATCCCATTTTTTATTTTGTTAGCTTTACGAGTCGAGCATGCTGAATTATTGACAGTAATGACGCTTCACGTTTTGATCGTGATGGTGATCTCACTATTTCCGATCCCTGGGGGGGCTGGTGGGGCCGAATATAGTTTTTCGCTGATTTTTTCGACCTTTGTTAACAGTGGAAGTAAACTGGTCTTGGCGATGATAATTTGGCGGATCATTACTTACTATTTAGGGATGTTTGGTGGCATGGTAGCTTTGGTGATCAAACCAGATAAATATTCAAAACAAGATTAAAGAGAAGATCATCTTAAAATCTTCAATTTTTTTGAATTGTTTCATTATATTTGGTGTGTTAGTATATAATTTGCTAAAGTATATCAAAAGTAGGTCCATGATCTACTTAAATGAAGAGGAGATTTATATCTATGGAAAATTCACAACTTGTGGCAATTATCGAAAGACTAGATGCGATGATGAAAGCAGACACAAATGAAGTTCAATCACGTCGCTTTGAGCGTGAAGGACAAGAAAGAGGATTTGTAACCTACGATCCAGCAACACAAACTTTTGAATTAGAAGAACTAGCAACACATCAAAAGTTCGATTTTGATGATATCGATCTAGCAGCGATGGAGATCTACGACTTGCTAAACGACTAATTTTAAAATATTTTTAAGTCTTGTGGAATAACTATCTTTTTCATAGGATATTAAACTATAATTTGACGCATAGACAATTAAATACTACTTATTATTGGAGGCAATTAGATGCGTTCAGTGCTAAAGAAAGTCCATGATGGGCTGAATACGCGCACAGGGTTTTTTATTTTAACTCTGGTATTACTTTGGATTAAAACGTATGCTGTTTATGTTAATAAGTTTAGCTTAGGGATCAATGACAGCATGCAACGCTTCTTGCTCTTGTTAAATCCGCTCCCAACAGGTTTATTACTTTTAGGGATCGCCCTTTATTTTAGAGGTAAGAAGTCCTATTGGATCATGATGATCGTCGATTTGATCGCCTCATTATGGCTTTTTGCTAATATTTTGTACTATCGGGAGTTTTCTGATTTCCTATCAATGGGGATCATTAAGTCTTCGGGATCAGTTTCAAATAATTTATCGTTAAGTATTGGCGAGATCTTGCATCTCAGTGACTTATGGGTCTTTGTAGATGTGATCATTTTGACATTACTATTGGTATTTAAGGTCATCAAAATCGATACACGCCCTGTAAAGTTCCGCTATCCGGTCGGGGTCACACTGTTATCATGTGTTTTGTTTGCAGCTAATCTAGGTTTAGCCGAAAAGAATCGCCCACAACTGCTGACACGTACATTTGACAATAACTATATTGTTAAATATTTAGGTATTAACTTCTATGCTGCTTATAACGCTTACCAAACGTATAAGGAAAGTGCTACAAGAGCTAGTGCAAGTAGTAGTGATATGGATCAGGTCTTGAAGTTTTTGAAAAAAAACAAAACAACGGTCAATCCAGAATACTATGGTAAAGCAAAAGGTAAGAATGTTTTTGTTTTCCATTTGGAAAGTTTCCAACAATTTATGATCAACTATAAAGTTAATGGTAAGGAAGTAACGCCAAATATCAATCAATTTTATAGCGATCAAAGCACGATCTCCTTTGATAATTTCTACCACCAAGTAGGACAAGGGAAGACTTCTGATGCTGAAACGATGTTAGAAACATCACTCTTTGGTCTACCATCAGGGTCAGTTATGACATCTTATGGTACCAATAATACCTTCCAAGCAATGCCAGCTATTATGGACCAACAAGGTTATACAACGGCGGCATTTCACGGAGATGTTGGTAGTTTTTGGAATCGCGATAATACCTATAAATCTTGGGGATATCAATATTTCTTTAGTGAAGACTACTACAAGAATAAATCCAACTATAGTATTGGCTATGGTTTGAAAGATAAGCTATTTTTACAACAGTCAGTCAAGTACATCGAACAGTTACCGCAACCGTTCTATGCAAAATTGATCACGGTCACAAACCATTATCCATACGAACTTGATAAGCAAAATCAAACGATCGAAAAGACGACAACAGGTGATAGTACTGTTGATGGATATGTTCAAACTGCTAAGTATTTAGACGATGCTTTTGGTGAATTTATCAGTTATTTGAAAAAAGCAGGTCTATATGATAATTCGATGATCGTTGTTTATGGTGATCATTACGGTATTTCAAATAACCATAAAAAGGCGATCGCACAATTACTTGGTAAAAAGAGCGTAGATAGTTATGATCTAGCACAATTCCAAAAGGTTCCATTTATGATCCATGTTAATGGCATCAAAGGTGGGATAGATCACACTTATGGTGGTGAGATCGACGTTATGCCGACCTTATTAGATCTTTTGGGGATCAAGAATACGGATACGATCCAATTAGGGAACGACTTGTTAGCTAAGGATCGAAACCAGACAGTTGCCTTTAGAAATGGTGACTTTGTTTCACCTACATTTACCAAGATCGGAAGTACGATCTATAATGACAAAGGTGAAGATGTTACAAATAGTTTGACGGCCGAACAAAAGGCGCAAGTTAAAGCGCAGACAGAATACGTTGATGAAGAGTTATCGCTTTCTGATAAGATCATCACAGGTGATCTGTTGCGTTTCTACACGCCTGAAGGCTTTAAAGCGACTGATAAGACTAAATATAACTATAAGTATTCAGAAGGCCTAAAACAGCTCAAACAGGCACAAAAGGATAAACCAACGAGTGTCTTGCAGCAAAATAATGGCAATTCAACTGAAAACCTATACGAAACAGATGCACCTGAATTGAAATAGTTTAGGTAAAAGAGTATAAGACCTAAATAGATAATGGTAAAACCGCTACGATGAACATACGCATCGTAGCGGTTTTGTTATCTACAAGTTGCTGGTCCAGCGGTTGAGCAAGAGACTATGTCATAGTTTTTGGATAGTGTGCTAGAGGATTTAGGATCAGGCAAAAATTTTTGAATATATTCAAAAAAATCTAAAAAAGTTATTGACGTTTCTTGCTAGATGTTGGTATACTATAAAAGTTGCTGATGCAGAGCAGTTACTTAAAAATATAACATAAAAAAGATGTTGACATCATCTTGAAAATCATGATATTATATTTAAGCTGATTTGTTACAGCATAACAAAAAAATTATTTTCTTATTGACATTGATTAATGGTTTTGATAAGATAAAT
>Ga0137306_100083_pt1 | contig 145904 bp, 111 predicted proteins | sample Inofroosms_March_FD_97187 | JGI IMG/M metagenome (GOLD analysis project Ga0137306, IMG submission 97187) | Mouse cecal microbial communities from Vienna, Austria - N-Acetylneuraminic and N-Acetylglucosamine D2O microcosms_March | ecosystem: Host-associated > Mammals > Digestive system > Large... | reverse complement strand
AATTTTATTGAATCAAATTTAAACAGTTTCTTAGAGGGCGTTTCATAACAATAGTTAAAATCTGAGCGAAAGATTTGAGATGGATATGGCTCTGAATTGAAGGAGCATAGCGAGCTATGTGACTGAAATGAAGAGCCATAGCCGCTCAAAGCTTTCGGAGGCGATTGTATTGTTTTTTTGTAAATAGTATATTCCATTTGTGAAAATTTTTAAGTTACCTGAGCCTTGGTGTCTCTTTTGCTAAATTGTTGAAGCTCGTCAGTCGCATAGCTCGCTATGCTTCTTCCTCCCTTGCAACAATTTATCTAAAAGATACACCACTCAGATTTTAACCCTTGTTATGAAACACCCTCTTAATCCAGGCATGTACATAAGCCGGAATGAGACCGATTCAGGCCCCATTTCGGCCAAAATCGTGAAAAAGTAAGAAGATTTTCAAAAATATGTATATTAAAACAGTCGCAGGGAGTTGGTTGATAAGAGTATATTACGTAACTTTGGAGGGTGACTTTTTCGCGTATGAAACAACTGCTCCTGCCAATACTCTCCATCTCCCTGGCAGCTTGTTCCTCTCACAAGGAGCAGGCAGCGGTTTCAGCGCCTCAGTCACAGCCTGTGGTCATAGGGGCTAAACCGCTGCCCGCACCCACGGTCAACGCTGTTGCGATGGCTCGGATCTATAAGACCGACGGAGACTATGCTGACCGGGTGCCTGTCACTCTTGACAGCCGTCACCGCAGGCTGGTGTCATATCCGGCCCCGTCAGATCTTGCAGGAGCCGCTCCGGTCAGACTTTCAGACGGCTTTCTGCTTGACCGGCGCGGAGTTTCCGGCAATACGGCTTTCACCCGCTGGACCTATCGGGAATATGCCGCGATGGAGTCTGCTCCGTCGCCTGCTGAAATAATGGAAGCCATTATTCCGGGTGCGCGGGTGACGGAAATCTATCAGATGCCATTTCCTGCCGGCACTCCGGATGCGGCCGCCAGATGCGACAGCCTCATAGCGGCCGGATTGCCGGACTGCCGTCTGGTTTTCAGTCTGCCGCAGAGAGACCGCGGAAGCTGACGGCCGGATCTTTCAGGTATCAGAAGGGGTATTGAGGCATTGGGGGCCATGAAAAAAGAAAGTAACTGACATACATTATATATTAAGGTGTATAGGATGTATGAAAAGTATGAGAATAAGAAAATCCTTGTCCGCTGATACACCTAAGCTCAGTTCAATCAGATAAACTAATCACACCCTGCTAAATTTTTCACATTTTTATGCGTAAAACAGTATTGTTCCTGTCATTGGCCCTCATGTCCGGCATGTCGGCGACAGCCCGTAGCCTTAGTCCTGCAGAAGCATTGGGACGAGTGACCAACCAGCCCGCATTGCGCTCGTCAAGAGCTTCGGCCCAGACCCCGGTCATGACCGTAGGGACAGCGGACGCTCCGTCATTATACGTGTTCAACCGTCCGGAAGGCGGATGGATGATTGTTGCGGCTGACGATGTCGCCGCCCCGGTCATAGGCTACAGTGACAGCGGAGCCATTGATCCTGCCAATCTGCCGGAAAACATGAAAGGATGGCTTGACAACTGCAGCCGGCAGATTCTTGCGGCTTCGGCTGACGGTGCCGGGCCATATCTTGCATCCGAGACTCCTGACCGCGAAGAGATTGCCCCGATGGTAAAGACCACCTGGGACCAGGGGGCGCCTTACAACAAGCTCTGTCCAAAGGTATCAGGCCGTGCCACCTACACCGGCTGTGTGGCCACTGCGATGGCTCAGGTCATGAAATACTTCAACTGGCCGGCTCAGGCAGGTGCGAACGCCAACTTCTCATACAAATGGCGCGGAGGCCCTGCCGACACCCCGACACTGAGCGCCGATTTCAGCAACTTCAGCTTTGACTGGAACAATATGCTTGACAGCTATTTCACAGCCTACAATTCAGCTCAGTCAGATGCCGTGGCCAATCTGATGAAGGCCTGCGGATATTCGGTCGAAATGGGCTACAGTCCTGTGGCATCCGCCGCGTTCAATGAAGTTGTGGGCCGGGCGCTTGTGACATATTTCGACTATGACGGCGGTCTCCACAACGAGCCCCGCGAGCTCTACACCTCGGCCCGCTGGGAGCAGATGGTCTATGAGAACCTGCGCGACTGCGGCCCGATGGTCTACTGGGGTTCGGGCAGCGTGGGCCATTGTTTTGTCTGCGACGGCTATCGTCCCGATGGTTATTTCCACTTCAACTGGGGTTGGTCAGGCAACAGCAACGGCTACTTCCTGCTTGACGCTCTGAATCCGTCATTCGTGGGCACAGGCGGAGGCACAGGCGGCTATAACAATGCCCAGGGTGCGCTTTTCGGTGCCAAGCCTTCTGACGGACTCAGGCCTGAACCGGTCTATACGTTCACTTGCTCCAGCTTTTCTGACCTTAAGGTCCAGGGAACTTACCTGACCATCCAGGGCATATTCAAGAACCGCTCGCCCTACAAGGTCAACGGAAACGCCGTCTATATGATCTACAGCGAAGACGGCTCGAAGCATGTGGCCACTGTCGATGATTTCTTCACCCCGTCGTCATTCACCGATTTCGGACCTGAGCTCGATCAGGTCACGCTGATGGGGTCGATCTCGAACTCGGTGCTCGGCGAGGGCACCTACCGCATATATCCCGGCATCCGTGTCGACGGCAAGGAATACGTGTTCCGCACACCGGTATCAGAGGCCGACTATATTATCTACACCCGCACCAAGACCGGAACCAACCAGTATCAGAACACCGCCACAGTGCCATCGGTAGGCGAGAAGGTAATCGAAAACCTGAGCACCAACGGCGATCTCTTTGTCAGCAGCCAGTTCAAGGTGTCGGGCACAGCCCGCTTCACAGGCGAAGCCGAGACAAGCCTCTATCTTCTTGCCGCGCTTCTCGACGATGAAGGCAAAGTGCTTGTGACCGCCGAAGGTGCCAACATCACTTTCACTCCTGAGGGCAAACCCTTTGAATTCATCAGCTCATGGTTCAGAACAACCGTCAAGCCCGGCGACTATACATTCGCGCTGGTCTATATGGATGATATAACTTACGAATACCGGATCGTGGCATCCTGCAAGACCACTGTGAGCCCGTATGTTTATGGTGAATATAAGATCAATAGCTTTGAAGTGGACAATCCCGCGGCTGTCGATCCGGCAGCTGTCCATATGACAGCCACAGTGTCCGGTCTGGGCGGTATTGCTCAGGATAAACTCTATTTCGAGATTAAGGATGCGGCCGGCAATACTGTCACAAGATTAATGAAAGATCTTTACGTGTCTGCCGGAAATACAGTCACTCTCAACGCCACCCTCTCGATTCCCGATGCAGTGGCGGGCGAAGCTTATACGGCCAATGTATGTTATGAACGATATTCTTTCCCCGGCGGCATGAAGCCGGTCTACGATTTACCTGACGTTCCCATCACCATCGGTGACACCAGCGGCATCTCAGACATCGGCGCCGATGTCAATGCCAAGGTTGAGTATTTCAACCTCCGAGGCCTGCGCGTCGATGCGGCTGATCTTGTCCCCGGCATTTACATCCGCCGTCAGGGTTCGAAAGTTTCGAAAGTGATAGTAAAGTAAACATCTAATATTTCAAAGATAAACCGATGAGAAAATCATTCTTATTCATATCGCTGGCCGCCGTCATGGCCGCCCCCGTAGCCTCGGCCCGCAGCCTGAGCCCCTCGGAAGCTCTTGACAGGGCTACGGCTGAGGCCGTGATGCCGGTCTCACGCTCCGGCGGCTCGCCGGAACTGATCATGACTCTCGGATCAGACGAGGCCCCGGCCATCTACGTGTTCAACCGTTCCGGCAAGGGCTACATGATACTCTCGGCCGACGATGTCGCAGCACCCGTGATAGGCTACAGCGACAACGGCCGCCTCGATCCTGACAACCTCCCCGAAAACCTGCGTTTCTGGCTTGAACTCAACAAGGAGCAGATTCTCCGTGCCTCAGCTGAAGGCCATGCGCCTTATTCGCGTGCCGCCATTCCTGATCATGAGCCGATCGGGCCGCTGATGACAACCATGTGGAACCAGGAAGGACCCTACAATGACCTCTGCCCTATGATTGGATCGGCGAGAACTGTCACCGGCTGTGTGGCCACCGCTATGGCCGAGGTCATGAAATATCACAACTGGCCTGACAAGGCGGCGGAAGATGCCATGATCTCCTATCAGTGGCACAACGGCACGTCCGTTGTCACTCTGAGCGAAGATTTCAGCAACTACGAGTTCCAGTGGGATCTCATGATTGACGATTACCGCGACAGCCACACCAAAGAACAGGCCAACGCTGTGGCCAAGCTGATGCAGGCCTGCGGCTATTCCGTCAGTATGAGCTACGGCACCTCCGCCTCAGGCTCTTTCGGCGCGAAAGTGGGCGGTGCGCTGGTGAACTATTTCAAATATGACGCCGGACTCCACAATGAACCGCGCGAGATGTACTCTTCTGCCGCCTGGGACAATATGATCTATGAAAACCTGAAAACCTGTGGTCCGGTGCTCTGGTGGGGATCCGGCAGTGTCGGACACTGCTTTGTCTGCGACGGCTACCGTGGCGACGGATTCTACCACTTCAACTGGGGCTGGGGCGGTCTGAGCGACGGCTATTATCTTCTTGACGCGCTTAACCCCGGATCGACAGGGGTCGGCGGCGGCACAGGCGGCTTCAACAACGGCCAGGGTGTTCTCCTCGGTGTAAAGCCCGCCGGCAATGACTCGCCGGCCAAGCGCCGCTACACCTTCTATGCGTCTCAGGGCATCACTGAGACCTTTGTCTCCGGCTCGCTGCTGTCAATGTTCGGCACATTCAGCAACCTTTCGCCCTACATGGTTAACGCCACTTTCAAATTCCGTATCTTCGCTGAAGTAAACGGTGAGGAAAAATATCTGACATCATGCACGGCTTCGATCCCCTCGGCAGGTACGGAATTCTATCCTCCCTACTATGAGTCGATGATCGAATGTAACATCCCTGAGTCGTTGGAAGACGGGACATATCACATCTACCCCGCCGTTGAGTTTGATGGTGAGGAACATGTCTTCGCTTCGGCTCCCGGCTATCCTGATTATGTGATCTACACCCGCGAGGGAGGCATCAACAAGGCCGAACTTCACCAGACGGCTTCTCTGGAAGTTGAAAATCTTTGTGCCAACGTCAACAATCTCATCTATAATGGCAAACGTTTCAGAGTCACCGGAACCGCGAAATTCGTTGGCGGCGTAGGCGATACCGAACGCTACATAGGTGTGCGCCTTCTCTCCCCATCAGGCGAGATCATTGCCTACAGCACCGAACTGAACATTAAATTTTCTGACGAGGGCTGTGACTTCGACTTCGTCAGCGCGGGCTTCAACATCGCTCCGGGCGAATACACTCTGGCTCTGCAGCTCGGTTTCGAGACGATAGCCGCCTGCCCTGTGACCATCACCAACGATATTCCGGAAGGAGAATATCAGATCACTGCCGTCGAGGTTGTGTCAGCCGTAGATCCGCAGAATCTCAAGTTCAATATCACGGTCAAAGGTATCTCCGGCCTGATCGACGAATACATGACAGTGAAAATCAGTCGCAGCATCACTCCGCTCAACACCGACAGACGGGTGCCGGTGTTCGTCACCGGAGGCCAGACCGCGGTCATCAGCTACACTGTTTCGCTGCCAAGCTATATGGTTCTCCCCGGTCAGCAGCATATTGTGAGAGCCGAACGCCAGTCAGGCACTTCTACTGTCGGCAAAACGGCCTCCGCTTATTTCATACTTGGCGACACCAGCGGCATTGACGGAATCGAGGCCGATACCGAAGTCCCTGCCGAGTATTTCAACCTTCAGGGCATGCCGGTCAGCGGTGAAAACCTTGCTCCAGGCATCTACATCCGCCGTCAGGGCCCGGAAGTGACCAAAATTCTTGTAAAATGACAATTCTCTATTCTTTACAACCTTATGCGTAAACCTCTATTGCTTTTGTCTCTGGCCGTCATGCTCGGCGGCCCTACAGCCACAGCGCGCAGTCTCAGCCCTGCCGAAGCGCTGGGGCGTGTCACCGGTCAATCGGTATCACGCTCAACGCCATCAGCCTCTGTGGCTCCGGTTATGACAGTGGGTCAGGCCGATGCTCCGGCTCTCTATGTGTTCAACCGTCCTGAAGGGGGCTGGATGATTGTATCGGCTGATGATGTGGCCATTCCGCTCGTGGGCTACAGTGACAGCGGTTCGATTGATCCCGCTGATCTTCCCGATAATTTCAAAGGTTGGCTCGACCTCTGCGCCGACGGAATCCGTATGGCTTCTGACTTCGGAGCCGAGCCTTACAGCCGCTCTGTCAGCCGCGCAGGCGATCCCCGTGAGCCGATAGCTCCTCTTGTAGCCACCCGCTGGGACCAGGGAGCGCCTTACAATACATTCTGCCCCAAGTCATCAGGACGCCCAACCTACACCGGTTGCGTTGCCACCGCTATGGCCCAGGTGATGAAATATCACAACTGGCCTGACAAGGTGGCTGAAAATGCAAATCTCAGCTACAAATGGAACAACGAAACCCTCACCGAGGACTTCAGCAACTATGAATTCGACTGGGCCAGCATGACCGACACATATACATATGGTCAGTACACCGAAACCCAGGCCGACGCCGTAGCCAAGCTGATGCAGGCCTGCGGCTACTCGCTCCGCATGAGATATGCCTCCGATGCCTCGGCCGCCTACCAAGAGCAGGTTGGCAATGCCCTTGTGTCATATTTCAGATATGACCTTGACATACACAACGAGTTCCGCAGCTTCCACACCACCGACGAGTGGGAGCAGATGGTCTATGACAACCTCAAAAACTGCGGCCCGATGGTCTACTGGGGCGGAGCTCACTGTTTTGTCTGCGACGGCTATGACAAAGACGGTTATTTCCACTTCAACTGGGGTTGGTCCGGCCTCGGCGACGGCTATTTCAGCCTGTCTATGCTCAAGCCGAGCAGCCTCGGTACAGGTGGCGGTACAGGTGACTACACCAGCAACCAGGGTGCGCTCCTCGGCATAAAGCCTTCCACCGGCGCTGACTCTCCCCGCCGCTACACTTTCTGCATTGATGATCTTACGAACGCCTATGCCGGAAACACATATTTCAACATACACGGCACCTTCGTAAACCGCTCACCCTATACTGTCAGCGGTGAGTTCATCTATCAGATATTCAGCGAGGACGGAAGCAAAAAGATATCCACCAGCACCGTAGTTTCGCCTGTGTGCAGGAACTGGGGCATTGACATTGTTACCGGAAATACCGTGACTGCCCGTTCGATGATGGCCAAGATCTCAGGCCTTCCCGACGGCACTTATCGTGTCTATCCGGCTGTGCGTATCGATGGCGAGGAATACAACTTCCAGTGTCCTCCCACTGTGGCCGGCTATGTGCTTATCACCGTCAAAAGCGGACAGATTGTGGAATCTTCAATTCCCAAGGCCGGCGATCTGATTGTGGAGAACATTGACACCCACGGCGATTTCTATATCGACAGCAGCGTCAAAATCTCAGGAGTGGCCCGCTTCACCGGCAGAGCCGAGACAAGCACAGCTGTCAAGGCCGTGCTCCTCAACCCCGACAAGTCGGTACGCGCCTATTCGAACAGCAACATCACTCTTGACTTCTCGCCTGAAGGCACTCCCTTTGAATTTGTGACAGACTGGTTCTATGACAAGGGGCTATCGGTTGATCCTGGTGAATGGACATTTGCCATCGCAATGGTTGAAAACGGAGCCTACACCATGCTGGGCACATGCCCCGTGACAGTCAATTCAAGAGTTCCGAAGCCCACCTACAAGAGTCCGATTACGGTTTCTGTAGCCAATGCCGAAGCGGTCGATCCCAATGACATCAAGGTCTCTGTTTCAGTTGAAGGTCTTACCGGAGTTGTCTACCGTGATTTCGAACTGCGTGTATTCCAGTCAGGTTTCCTGGGTACGGTAGTAGCAAAAAAGACTGTGCCGGTTTATGTAAGCGCAGGCCGGACTGCCACCGAGACCGTCTCGCTCTCTCTTCCCAAAGCCGTTGCCGGACAGCGCTACTATGTGGTGGCTGTGGTCAACAATGCAGGCAAAGAAGAGTATGTCACAGCTGGGAATGTCTACTTCACCATCGGCGACACCAGCGGCATAACCGATATCGAAGCCGACGGCAATGCCCCGGTTGAGTATTTCAACATCCAGGGTATGCCGGTAAATGCCGACAATCTTACTCCCGGCATCTACATCCGCCGTCAGGGCGGCAACGTGACCAAAATACAGATCCGTTAATCCCCACGGACATCCGGACACGTCCGCGTTTATATTCCTCCATCCCCCGCAGCCGGGCTGATATGACTTTGGCGAGGTGGTAAATCAATGTCCTGTCGGACATTATCAAGAAGGATACTATCTACCCCCCCGACACCTGCGCGCTTTGCGCTGCGGTGTCGGGGGCTACTATTAAATCGGTGTCCTGCCGGACACCCGCCCCCCCGCGCCCGTGTGGATCCGGCATGTTGCACCCGCCCTCTGCGACCGTGTGGCATGGCGGGGGAAAACAAACGCGGCGTCGGCCCGGATGAAGGGCAGACGCCGCGCGCGTTTTTTTATTCCGTAGGTAAAGCCTCTCAGGAGGCTAAACCGGTGCGGGATTTAGAAGTTGTAGTAGAAACCGAAAGAAAGGTTGTTGTGGAGGTCGATACCGTAAACTTTGCCACGTTCTTTAAGATCCTGATAGCCGAGGAAGCCCATGTGAGCTACGAGGCTGAACTTCTCGTTGAGGTTGAGAGAGATGCCGGGCTTGAGACCGATTCCCCATACTACAGAAGTGTCACCTTCATCAGGCTTAGAGAAACCGAGGTCAACACCGCCGTCAACGAAGAGGCTAACGAGATCAGTGCGGAAGTAGGTGTAACGGGCATAGGGGTTGATTTCGAACTGGTTGTAAGCATCCTTAACCCAAGTATAGTTAAGACCTGCGCCGATAGCCCAGCTGTCATTGAGGTTATAGCCGATTTCGGGAGCGATAGTAAACTGATCACCGCTGCCAAGGTCAGTCTTTGCATGAGTGTAGCCAAGAGAACCACCTACATAAACCTGTGCGGATACACCGAGTGCCATAATAGCCATAACGGCCATAACTAAGAACTTTTTCATAATGTGAATTATTAAAGGTTAGTAATAAAAAAGTGTTTGTTTCTAAAGGTTGAAAACGAGTTGTTTAGTTTAAGTTGAAATGTGTATATTTCGTGTGTGAGATATAGTATTTCGTCACAAAGATATGATAAAATTTATAAAAATTAAAAATTTTTCGATAATATTTTTAAATTGTTTGATCTGATTTTGGTTATAAACAGTTGGTAATTGGGGCGATAGACATAACCGGGAGGCTTGCATTTGCAAGCCTCCCGGTTATCAGATATACTCATTGTTTATCGGATGAGCACTTTGCCTGTCGAACCGTCGGCACGGCGGAAAATGTAGATGCCGGCCGAGGGAGTGCCGTCTACGCGGCGTCCGCAGAGATCGAAGTATTCGGTAATACCTGCCGCATCGGCCTCTATATCAGCTATGCCTGACTCGGCCGTGCCCTCGATCTTGGCGAAGCGTCCCCACAGGCTGTTGGCCTTATAGGCTTCAAGAGCGCTTTCTGGCACCGTGAGAGTTGCTCCGGCAAAAACTTGGGTCGAGAAAACCGACGAGTTTGCGTAGGGTGCGGTGTCGCGGTTGATATTGATGGCCGTCACGTTGTCGCAGCCGGCAAACGAATTATCAGGAATTGACGAGACGGCCTCACCGATATTGATGGTCTGGAGAGTGGAACGTTTTGAAAACGGCAGGCCATTGACATCAGTCGCAGTGCAGGTCCATGAGCGGTTGAGATTCAGAGTTTTAAGGCGGCACCATGCGTCATTGTTCGGATTGGCGGTATATATGCCATGTCCAAAAACGTCAGAGCCTAATTTCAGTGGCTGAGAGGCTTCTTCAATTGTTACGGTGGCCAATTTTGCGCAGTAGCTGAAAGCCTCATTCCCTATTTCCTGAACATTTCCGGGTATCTTCACATTAGTGAGACTGGAGCAACCGGCAAAAGCCATTTTGCTGATCGTGGTGACTGTGGAGCTGATAATGAGAGTTGTGGCCCTTGAGCAATAGTTGAAAGCATCATCGTGAATAATCTCAATGCCTTCTGGAATCACTATTGCGGTAAGTGCTGGGTTGGCGTTGAATGCCTCGCGGTTTATCTCACGCATTCCCGTGCTGATCCACAGAGCATAGAGACTCCGGTTGCCATATACTCCACGTGGCTCCACTTCTGTGACGCTGTTGGGAAGCCTGAGTTCGAAAAGTCTGAGTGTCTGCGAAATGGCACAGCTTTTGATGACAGTGACGGTCTCAGGAATTTTTAGCGCGGTCAGATAGCCATTGCCGTAGAATGCGCTGTCGCCAAGAGCTGTGACGGTGTATGCTGTGCCGTTGTATTCCACGGTTTCTGGTATCACTACCGAACTGAGCTGGGCATTTTTGTCGTGTCGGCCCACTTCACAGGTTTTGTCGGCTTCAGAGAGAATATTGTAGTTTAAGCCTTCATAGGCAAAGGTCACTTTGTCTGCTGCATGAAGGCCTAAGGCAGTGCCGAGACCGATTGCAGCCGATAAAATCTTGTTTCTCATTGGTAATGCGATGAATGAATTTGGTGTATGTTGCAAATATACGATGTTGGAGTTGTTTTTGCAATATTTCAATGAATATTTGCTAATTTTGCAATAACAAAACCATCCAGTCAAACCATGCAATCAGACACAGAAGTCAGCCCGGCTGACACTATATATAATATATGTGGTGGCGAAGACTCGCTTCATGACAGCTTCGACCGCGAACATCTCTGGCATCCCTACACATCGACCATCGATCCGCTGCCGACCTATAAGGTTGACTCGGCCTCCGGAGTGCGCCTGCGCCTTGCCGACGGCCGCGAGCTGATTGACGGCATGTCGTCATGGTGGTGTACCATCCACGGCTACAACCACCCGGTGATCAATGCCGCAGTAGAGCGTCAGATATCGAAGATGAGCCATGTGATGTTTGGAGGCCTCACCCATGAGCCGGCAATAGAGCTCGGCAAGCTCCTGCTGGAGATGGCTCCGCCGTCGATGAACAACATCTTCTATGCCGATTCCGGCTCGGTGGCCATCGAAGTGGCCATGAAAATGGCGGTGCAGGCATCGGTATCGCGTTCGGGCGACCATCGGAAGACCAATTTCGTCACCATCCGAAGCGGCTATCACGGCGACACCTGGAACGCTATGAGCGTCTGCGACCCCGTCACCGGTATGCACGGAGTCTTCGGCCCGGCGCTTCCCATCCGCTTCTTCGCCCCCGCTCCGCAGGTGACTTTTGACGGACTCTGGGATCCCGCCGACATAGAGCCTCTGGCCGAGATTATCCGCAGCCACAAGGACGAGCTCGCAGCCCTGATACTCGAACCCGTGGTGCAGGGTGCCGGAGGGATGCGCTTCTACCATCCGCAATATCTCCGCGAGGCGCGTCGTCTCTGTGACGAAGCCGGCATTTATCTGATATTCGACGAAATCGCCACCGGATTCTGGCGCACGGGCAAATGTTTCGCCTGGGAACACGCCGGAGTGGAGCCCGACATCATGTGTATAGGCAAAGGCCTGACCGCCGGCTATATGACCATGAGCGCCGTGATGACATCGCGTGATGTGGCCGACACCATCTCGCGAGGCGAGGCCGGTGTGATGATGCACGGCCCGACATTCATGGCCAACCCTCTGGCCTGCGCTGTGGCCGTGGCCTCGCTGAAACTGCTGCGCAGCCAGAACATGGAAGCTCGCATCAACCATATAGAAACCCTCATGCGGCGCCATCTGATAGCCGCCGTCAGAGTGCCAGGTGTCAGAGATGTCAGAGTGCTCGGCGCAATCGGCGTGATCGAGATGGAAGAGCCGGTCAACGTGGGCGAATTCCAGAAGCGCTGCGTAGAGCGCGGCATCTGGGTGAGACCCTTCGGCCGCAATGTCTACATAATGCCACCTTATATTATATCAGACTCCGACCTGCGGCGCCTGATAGAGCAGATGATCGAGTGCATAAAGTGAAAAAATACGCTGACATACTCGACTCGCTGCGCCTGGGCGGAAATCTGCGGACCATTCCTGAGGAATGTGTCGCGGAAGCCGTGACCGATTTCTCGTCAAACGACTATCTCGGACTGGCCGCGCGCCCGGAGCTGCAGGAGGAATTCTTTGCCGATCCGCAGCGGAGACGCATCCCCATGACCTCATCGGCCTCGCGCCTGCTGAGCGCCCGCCAGCGGGAATATGATGCTCTCGAACGTCGTCTCGGCGAGCTTTACGGACGGCCTTGCCTGCTGATGAACAGCGGCTATCATGCCAACACGGGGCTGATAGCGGCCCTGGCTGACAGCCGGACTCTCATCGTGGCTGACAAACTGGTGCATGCGAGCATCATTGACGGCATAGTGCTGTCAAAAGCGCCCTTCGAGCGCTTCCGCCACAACGATCTCGGCCATCTCGAACGCATACTGGCCAAGGCGGCCGGAAAATATGAATCGGTGCTCATTGTGGCCGAAAGCGTCTACAGCATGGACGGCGACCGGGCCGATATCAGCGGTCTCGCAGCCCTGCGCCGGCGCACTCCCGGTGCCATGCTCTATATTGACGAGGCCCATGCCGTAGGAGCCGAAGGCCCCGGCGGACTCGGACTCTGCCGCGCCTCGGAATGCTACGCCGATGTCGATGTCATTGTCGGCACTTTCGGCAAGGCTTTCGCCTCGATGGGAGCCTTCTGCGCCGTCTCGCCGGTGGTCCGCGACTATCTCGTCAACCGTTCGCGCAGCCTGATCTTCTCCACCGCCCTGCCCCCCATTACGGCAGAGTGGACCCGCTTCCTGCTTGAAAAAATACTGCTCATGGACAGCGAGCGCGATCACCTGCGCCAACTCGGCCACCGCCTGCGCGAGAGTCTGCAGCCCCTCTCTCCTGACTTCACCATAACTCCAAGCCACATCCAGCCACTGGTCCTCGGCTCTGCCGAAAAGGCCGTCAGCTTTTCACGCAGGCTGCTCGACGCCGGGCTGAAAGTGCTCCCGATACGCACCCCGACGGTGCCTCCCGGCACCGAACGCCTGCGTATCAGCCTGAGCGCGGCCATGACCACCGCTGACATAGACCGCTTAGCCAATGAAATTTCACGTATTTCCGCCGACTGACCCGAATGCGCCTGAGCGCGCCATACTCATCTTTGCCGGATGGGGTATGGACGAAAAGCCTTTTGCCTCGCTGAAGCAGGAAGGCTACAGGATCATTGCCGTGTGGGACTACCGGGAGCCCGCATTTCCTCCCTCCCTTGTGGAGGAGCTTGAGCAGTATCGCGAGATAGCCGTAATAGGCTGGTCGTTCGGCGTTCCGGCCGCCACCCGCTTTCTGGCCGTCCATCCTGAGCTTCCGGTCAGTGCCCGCATAGCCGTCAACGGCACCATGCACCCGGTCAGTGACTCTCTCGGCATACCCGAAGCCATTTTTCGCGGCACTCTCGCCGGACTGAGCGAAAAGACCCTCTCGAAATTCAACCTGCGCATGTGTGGCTCTGCGGAGAGCTACCGCAGATTCTCCCTGACCCTCCCCGCGCGCGACATCGACGTCCTGCGGTCCGAACTTGTGGCTGTGGAGAGCGCGGGCGATGCATGCGGAGCCATCTGGGACACCGCAATAGTAGGCACAGCCGACCGCATCATTCCGCCAGAAAACCAGCTGCGCGCATGGCAAGGCGGCGAGGCTGTCGAGACTCTGACAGTAGCTGATGGTCCGCATCTGCCCGATTTTCAGGCTATAATCAATGAATTCATAACCGAAAAAGGCCTTGTGGCTGAAAAATTCGGCCGCGCCGGAGAGACCTATGATGACAATGCCGTGGTCCAGCGCCAGATTGCCGAAAAACTCTGCTCGAAGGCCATAGCGGCTGGTGGCGAGCATTGCCGCACAATCCTTGAGATAGGCTGCGGAACCGGACTGACCACCCGTATGCTCGCCGAGGCCTTTCCTGATGCCGAGATCACGGCCTGGGACCTCCACATTCCACCCGCTTTCAGCCGCGCAGGCACCATAAAAGCCCTTGAATGCGACGCCGAGACTCAGATCAGACAGCTGCCTGACGCCTCGGTCGACATGATCTTCTCGGCCTCCACGGTCCAGTGGTTCAACTCGCTGCCTGAATTCCTGCGCCAGACCGCAAGAGTGCTGCGTCCGGGAGGCCTGGCCTTCATCTCCACCTTCGGCCCGGCTACCATGCGCCAGATACGCGACATTCTCCCGCAGGCCACCCACTATCCGCCTGCCGCAGCCCTCCGGCGCATGATACCCCCCTCGCTGCACACCCTGTGTTTCGAGGAAGAGGAACGCACCCTGCGCTTTGGCTCGCCCCTCGAAGCCCTGCGCCACGTCAAACTCACAGGCGTCAATGCCCTGAGCAGCGACAACGGCGGCGCGCGGGCGCGCGAAGTGCTCCGCCTTTATCCCGCCGAGGCCGACGGAAGCGCCTCGCTGACCTATAACCCGATCTATATATCACTCAAGAGGGTGTTATTAAACACTCTCTAAAAAACTGAACTCAAAACCGACCTATGAGCCAGGCATATTTCATTTCAGGCATAGACACCGACGCCGGCAAGAGCTACGTCACCGGTTATCTTGCTTCACTCATTATGAAGGAAGGCAAGAGCGTGATCACCCAGAAATTCATCCAGACCGGCAACACCGGATTTTCGGAAGACATCGACCTGCACCGCAAGATTATGGGAGTGGAAATGCTGCCGGAGGACCTCGACCACACCACAGCTCCGGTTATCTTCTCCTATCCCGCCTCGGCCCAGCTGGCCGCGCGTCTTGACGGGCGTGAGATCGACCTCGCGGTGATCGACGAGGCCACCCGCAAACTCAAAGAGCGTTATGACATTGTGCTCATCGAGGGTGCCGGAGGACTGATGGTCCCGGTGACCGATGACTTCTTCACCATCGACTACGTGAGCTCGCGCAGACTGCCGCTCATACTTGTGGCCAACGGAGTGCTTGGGTCGATCAACCACACAGTGCTCTCGCTTGAGGCCATCAAGGCGCGTGGCATAGAACTTGCCGCGCTCATCTACAACGAGCATTTCGACACCGACCGCGTCATAGCCGAAGACACCCAGGGCTTTCTGCGCCGCTACGTAAGCCGCCACTTCCCCGCAGCCCGCTTCGCCACCGTCCCCAGCCTTCAGGACTGAGGAAATTACACAAATAATTCGTAACTTTGCGGCGATAAAAGACCCTAATCCACATCATGGACATCAACCAATACAGCATATCCATATCAAAGGAGGAGCTATCGGTGCTGCCGACAGTCGAGTTTCCAGGAAAGATCACTGTGCTTGACAACGTAGGTGACGCCCGCGCGGCCCTGCGCTATCTGCGCAAATGCGGCACCGTAGGCTTCGACACCGAGACCAAGCCAAATTTCCGCAAGGGACAGACCAACACCGTGTCGCTGATCCAGATCTCGACCCTCGACCACAGCTTCCTGTTCCGCCTCAACAAGCTCGGCTTCTTCCAGGAGATGCGCGAGTTCATGGAGACCGATGATGTGGTGAAGGTAGGGCTGTCGCTGCGCGACGATTTCCATGTGCTGCACCGCATAGCGGCCTTCGAGCCGCAGAATTTCGTAGATCTGCAGGCTGTGGTCAAAACATTCCGCATAAGCGATTCGAGCCTGCAGAAAATCTACGGCATTCTCTTCAGCGGGCGTATCTCCAAGAGTCAGCGTCTCAGCAATTGGGAAGCCGCCGAACTTTCGCCCGGACAGCAGAACTATGCCTCGATCGACGCATGGGCCTGTCTGAGGATCTACAATCTTCTGACTGACGGAGGCTTCGACCCGGCCGAGTCGGCCTATCTTCACCCTATTGTCACAGCCGACAGCAGCGATGTCGCCGACAGCGGCAACAACTGATCATAAAACCTTATCTTAAGTATAGCATGAAACTACGCCGTTCAACTTTCATCCCTCTCATTCTGCTTGTCTATCTCGCAGTGATGAGCTACATCGGGTTCCCCGAATACCGCCAAGGCCACTATTTCTACTATTTCGGAGTGATAGGCCTGACCCTCATTATTATAGCGCTGCTCCATCTCTTCCTCAAGAAGCGCGAACGGCAGCGACCGTAACCATCCTCCCACATAAAACCGACATTATCATCCATGCAGATCAGAGTTCCACGCGAAATCACCGAAACCGCCGCCTCGGCCGGCGCCGCCAAGGCCTCGCTTACAGTCAACAGCACCGGCCGCCTGCTGACAGCCGCCTGTCTCGCCGGGGCCTACATAGCTCTCGGAGGAATACTCTCGCTCGTGGTGGGCTTCGGGTTTCCGGAAATCACCGGCGGCAATCCATCGATGCAGAAACTGCTGAGCGGGTGCATGTTCCCGATCGGGCTGATACTCGTGGTGGTGCTCGGCGCCGAACTCTTCACCGGTAACAACGCTCTGCTGATACCTTCCTACATGAAGCGCGAGCATTCGATGGCCACGGTGGTGCGCAACTGGACGCTTGTCTACATCGGCAACTTCATCGGCGCGCTGCTGTTCACCTGGCTCATGGTCTATGCCTGCGGGCTGACTTCGGCCGAGCCTTACCACAGCGCGATCACCGGCATTGCCAAGGCCAAGGTGTCGATGCCCTGGCTCACAGTGCTACTCAAGGGCATAGGTGCCAACTGGTGTGTCTGTCTGGCCGTGTGGCTTGCCTTGGCCGGAAAGACCTTCTTCGAGAAGGCTCTCGGCTGCTGGCTTCCGGTGATGGCCTTCGTGGTGCTGGGCTACGAGCACTCGATAGCCAATATGTTTTTCATTCCGCTCGGTATGATGGAGGGGGCTGAGATAGGCATAGGCGAGGCCGTGTGGCGCAATCTCATCCCTGCTACAATAGGCAATATAATAGGTGGCGCCTTGCTTGTAGGCACCGTCTACGGCTATCTTCACGGAATCCGGCGCAAATAGTGTCTGACGGCTTCACCCACACATACACCGGCTCACAGACTGGATTTTGCCGTAATCAGAATTCAGAAAAGCAGTAGGGCAGGAGCGACTTGACCGAGGGGAAGATGAAGCAGCGCCCCGCGCCTGCAAGTATGACGGGCACGTCAGCTCCGGCGAGAGTCTCATATTCAAGCAACACCTGGCGGCAGGCTCCGCAGGGCGAGATGGGCGAGTCGAGTTCCTTTCCGTCTGTTCCGCGGGCCGCGATTGCTATGGTCTTGAATTTTGCATCGGGATAGGTGGAGTGGGCGTAGAACGCAGTGGTGCGTTCGGCGCAGGTTCCCGATGGATAGGCGGCGTTTTCCTGATTTGATCCGCTGAGCATCTCGCCGTTGTCGAGCAGTATGGCCGCTCCGACGCTGAATTTGCTGTAAGGCGCATAGCTGCGGAAGGTGGCTTTGCGGGCGAGGGTGACGAGTGTCTGCTGTTCAGGGCTGAGTTCCTCGAACGAGGCCTCGGTGACGGGTATGGTGATGTCAAAAGTCTTCATAATCGGGTGGGGGATAGGCCTTTTCAGGTATCAGAAATATTGTTGTTGTTGTCTTTCATTGGTCCTTACGGTGTCGAAAAGTCGTCGGCAGCCGTCCTGCAGGAGGTTGAGCACCAGCTCGAAGCCCTCGGAGCCTTCATAGTAGGGATCGGGCACATGGTCGTAGCGCTCCGACGGGGCGAAGAAGGCTGACATGGGCACTATCTTGGCCTCGGTCTGTGGCGAGGGGGCTATCCGGCGCAGGTTGGAGATGTTTGAGGCATCCATTCCGATGACAATGTCGAAATCATCGAAATCCGACTCGCTTACCTGGCGGCAGCGGTGGTTCAGGTCGAGACCGCGCTGACGTGCGTGGAGGCGCATACGGCGGTCGGGCAGATCGCCCACGTGATAGCCTCCGGTTCCGGCCGAGTCAATGATCCATCTGTCAGCCTCGTCTTCGCGTTTCACAATATCGTGCATGATGCCGTCAGCCGCCGGCGAGCGGCAGATGTTGCCGAGGCAGACGAAGAGCACTCTCACCGCTTGCCCGGAGTGATAGATGCGCCGCAGGGCGTCGATTGTATTTTCAGTGTTGGTTCCGGTCATGTATATGATTCGTTCTGTCAGAAAGTGTCATTGAGCAGCCGGTTCCGGCCGTGGATGTCCGGATGAGGTCTCAGGCTGTATGGCAAGTGCAAATATACTAATAAAATTCCACATATATATAAACACTGACGCCCCGCGGCTTGTTGCATGGCGGGGCGTCAGTGGGGTTATTGAAAAGCAAGTTTTATGGAAATGCTGCGGTATCGTGGTGCCGGCTTACTGTTCGAGGTCGCGGGGCACGGCTACGATGCGGAGGTTGACACTGTTGATGAACGAGAGGATGTTGTCACGTTCGGGAGTGTCTTCCACGTCGGCTTCGATGCGGCGCATGGCGTTGAACACCGAGGTGCCGGTCTGATAGATGTGGCGGTAGCACTTGGCTATGTCATCGATGCGCTCCTCGTCCATGCCCTGTTTGCGCAGGATTGTGGCGTTGACGCCGAAATAGGATGTCGGGTTGTGGGCCATGATGCAGAAGGGAGGCACGTTGCCGGTGATGCGGCATCCGCCTTTGATGAGCACCCAGTCGCCGATGCGTGAATTCTCGTGGACCACTACGCTTGACGAGAGGATGGAGCATTCGCCGATCTCCACGTCGCCGGCAATCGATACGTTGTTGCCGATCACGTCCTTGCCCTTGAGGTGCGAGTCATGGCCTACGTGAGAGTTGGCCATCAGGAAGCAGTCGTCGCCGATGCGGGTGCCGCCTTCGGTCTCTATGCCGCGGTTGATGATGACGTTCTCGCGGATTACCACGTTGTCGCCGATGTAGCAGTATGTGAATCCACCCTTCCAGCGGAAGTCCTGGGGATCGGCTCCTACTATCGCGCTCTGAAAAACCTTGCAGTTCTTGCCGAGGCGTGTTCCGCGGATGATGCTTGCGAAGGGCATGATCACGGTGTTGTCTCCGATCACCACATCTTTATCGATGTAGGCGAAAGGATGGATGGTGACGTTCTCGCCTATCTTGGCCGAGGGGTCGATGTGAGCTTTGTCGCTAATCATGTGTAATCAGTGTTAAGGGTTAGGATTCGTCAGCGTCCGCCGCCGAGGTTCTGATAGAGGTTGATGACAGACTGTGCGGCGGCCAGATTTGTGGTGATCTGTGCGGTCTGTGCTCCAAGCAGGTTCTTCTGGGCGGTGAGCACTTCGAGATATGTGGTCGAGCCGTCGAAGAGCAGGAGCTCGTTGGTGACTTCCACAGCCTTGGTGAGGTTCTCGACCTGGAGGGTGAGCCACTGCTGTTTCTGCATGCTCTTTTCGTAGACGGTCATGGCGTCGCTGATGTCAGCCGAGGCGCTCATGATGGCATATTCGAAGTTGTTGAGGGCCTGCTGCTGCTGAGCCTTTGCCGCTTGGAGGCGGGCTATGTTCTGTCCGCGGGCGAAGATGGGAGCGGTGAGGCTTCCGGCAAGCTGGAGGAACCATCCGTGGGGATTGAGGATGGCTGAGCCGAGCGCGTCGGTGAAACCGCCGTTGGCAGTGATGTTGAGGCTGGGATAGAAAGCGGCGCGGGCCGATGCGGTGGAGTAGAATGCCGATGCGAGGGTCATTTCAGAGGCGCGTACATCGGGGCGCACGGCGAGTTCTGCCATCGGAATGGCGGTGCGCTTCATCACGGGGACGTTCAGAGTGGCGTCAGGCGAGATGGTCCACTTCTGAGGCATTTCGTTGACCAGGAGCGAGAGGGTGTTGTTGGCCTCGTGGAGCGAGAGTTCGATGTCGGTGATTGTGGCCTCGATGCTGTAGTACTGGGCAAGGCTCTGCACCACGGCGTCTTCTCTCAGGCGTCCGGCTTCCTTGAGGTTGCGCATTACGTTGACGCTTTCCTTCCAGAGTTCGGAAGTCTCGCGCGAGAGTTTGAGCTGAGATTCGAGGGCTGCGATTGAATAGTAGCACTGGGCCACGCCCGCGATGATCTGCGAGCGGACGGCCTGTTCGTAGTATCTGGTCTGCATCTCAGCCACCTGTGCACCGCGTTTGGTGTTGAGGATCTTGCCGAAGATGTCTATCTCCCAGTTGACGGCGAGCGGGAGCTGGTAGTTCCAGCTCAGATCGCTGTGGCCATATTTGGCACCGTTGACGCCGGGGGCGAAGGTGAGCGATGGGAGATAGCTGAGTTTTGCGCCTTTGAGCTGAGCGTGGGCAATGTCGACATTGAGTTTGGCGTTGCGGAGGTCTTTGTTGTTGGCCAGAGCGCGGTCAATGAGGTCGACGAGGGCCGGATCTGTGAACACCGAACGCCAAGAGAGGTTGCCGAAGGCGGTGGAGTCGTCCTGCTGCTTGAGAGCCTCGGCATATTCCTTTACAAGGTCGCTGTCGATTTTTTCGGCGTTGTATTTATTGTAGATTCCGCAGCCGGTGAGCACCGAAGTGCTCACGCCGACTGCAAGAATGAGTGAAAGCTGTTTGATTTTCATTTGTCTGAGTTGTTAGAATCAGTAACTCTGTTTTGGCCGGGATCAATGAGAGGGGGTGTACTGCTCGATTTCGTTTTCGATGCCTTCATTGTCAGTGTCTTCCCACTTGAGCGGAGTGATCTTTTCCTGGATCTTCTGGAAGATCACGAAGAGGGCGGGCACGATGAGCACCTGGAGGATCATGCCTATTAGCATACCGCCGATCGAGCCTGTGCCGAGGGCGCGGTTACCGTTTGCGCCGGCGCCGGTGGCGAACATCATCGGGAGAAGACCGATGATCATGGCCAGAGAGGTCATGAGGATCGGGCGCAGACGGGCGGTGGCACCCTGGATGGCTGCGTTGACGATCGACATGCCTGTGCGGCGGCGTTCAACGGCGAATTCCACGATAAGGATGGCGTTCTTGGCAAGAAGACCGATGAGCATGATGAGCGCGATCTGCAGATAGATGTTGTTCGAGATGTCAAAGATCTGAGCGAAGATGAAGGTGCCCATGAGGCCGAAGGGAATCGAGAAGATAACCGCCCATGGGAGGATGTAGCTTTCATACTGAGCCGAGAGAAGCAGGTAGACGAAGAGCAGACAGAGGCCGAAGATGATGGCGGTTGTCGAGCCTGCGCCTGACGAGGCTTCCTCGCGGGTCATACCTGAGTATTCATAGCCGAAGCCTGCGGGGAGAGTCTCGGCGGCCACTCGTTCGATTGCTGCGAGACAGTCGCCTGAGGTGTAGCCCGGAGCGGGCTGACCGGTCACGGAGATTGACTGGAACATGTTGAATCGGTTCAGAAGGTCGGGACCGTAGACCTTGGTCAGGGTGACGTAGTTGGACAGCGATGCCATTTCGTTGCCGTTGCGGATCTTGATGGCCGAGAGGGTTTCGGGGCTGACGCGCGATTCAGGCGCTGCCTGCATCATCACGCGATATATTTTGCCGAAACGGTTGAAGTTGGAGACGTACATACCGCCGTAGTAACCCTGGAGAGTGGAGAGTATGTCCTTGGGCGAGATGCCGGCCTGCTTGGCCTTGGCGGCGTCGATGTCGATCATATACTGCGGGAAGGCCGGGTTGAAGGTGGTGTAGGCCATCTGCACTTCAGGCTGCTGGTTGAGCTGTCCGAGGAAGCCTTGCACAACTCCGAAGAAGGCGTTGACGTCACCGCCGGTGCGGTCCTGCATCTTGATTTCGAAGCCGTTGGTCAGCGAGTAGCCTGAGATCATAGGCGGTGCGAAGATCATGACGCGGCCGTCTTTGATCACCGATGTCAGTCCGTAGAGCTTGCCGAGGATGGCATCTGATGTCTGGTCGGCGCGCTTGCGCTCTTCCCAGTTCTTGAGCTTGAGGATAAATGTGCCGTAAGTGGCGCCCTGACCGGCCATGAAGCTGTAGCCGGCGATCTTCTGGCGGTATTCGATTTCGGGAATCTGTGCGAGGAGTCCGTCGAGCTGGTTGAGGACTTCTTCGGTGCGTTCCTGAGATGTGCCCGGAGGCATGTCGACCATACAGAAGAGCGTTCCGGTGTCTTCGTTGGGCACGAGGGTCGATGTGGTGATGCTCATGAGCCATACGAGGACGGCAACTGTGGCGGCCACGATGCCGAACGAGGTGATCTTATGGTTGATGAAGAACGATGTCCACTTGTTGTATTTGCTGAGGATGCGGCCGAATCCGATTTCGAATCCCTTGTGGAAGCGCTTGTTGAAGATGCCGAGAATGGTGATGAGGGCTACGACTGAAGCGATGGCCAGTTTCACGGGGTGTTCGATGTTGTACCATCCGAGCACCATGAAGGTGATTGTGGCTGCAAGGAAGGCGAAGGTCACCAGAGGGGGCATGTTGAGGGTGAAACGGCGTTTGGCGTTTCCGGCCACTGCTTCTGCTGCGGCTCCGTAGGCTTTGCCCATGCGTTCCTTAAGAGTGGAGTTGTCATCATGGCCTTTGAGGAACACGGCGCAGAGTGCCGGCGAGAGGGTGAGCGCGTTGAGCGCCGAAAGACCGATGGAGATTGCCATTGTCAGACCGAACTGGCGGTAGAACACACCGGTTGTTCCTGTCATGAATGACACGGGGATGAACACGAGCATCATGACGAGGGTGATCGAGATGATGGCGCCACCGATTTCACCCATCGCGTCGATAGAGGCCTTACGCGCACTCTTGTAGCCCACATCGAGCTTGGCGTGCACCGCCTCGACCACGACTATCGCGTCGTCCACCACAATCGCGATCGCAAGCACGAGAGCCGAGAGGGTGATGAGGTTCAGCGAGAAGCCGATGAGGTTCATGAAGAAGAATGTGCCGACAAGGGCCACGGGGATGGCGATGGCGGGGATGATGGTCGACCGGATGTCCTGAAGGAATACGTAGACCACGAAGAACACAAGGATGAAGGCTTCTATGAGGGTCTTGATCACCTCATGTATCGAAGCGTTGAGGAAGTCGTTGTTGTTCATCGGCACGGCAATTGCGAGGCCTGCCGGAAGTTCTTTCTTCATGCTGTCGACCACCTTGAGACAGTCGTTGATGATCTGGGTTGCGTTAGAGCCTGCTGTCTGGAACACGATACAGCTTGTAGAGGCGTGGCCGTTGAGCGAGTTGGAGAAGCCGTAGGTCACACGGCCGAGTTCGATCTCGGCCACGTCGCCGAGGTGGAGCACTTCGCCGGTGGGCTTGGCTGCCACTACGATTTTTTCGAATTCCTCAGGGGTTGTCAGACGGCCGCGGTACTTCATTGTGTACTGGAAGCTCTGGTCGCCCTGTTCGCCGAAAGCACCGGGTGCGGCCTCGATGTTCTGTTCGGCAAGTGCGTAGGAGATGTCGGTCGGGATCAGACCGTACTGGGCCATTACCTCAGGCTTGAGCCAGATTCGCATCGAGTAGTCGGCGCCGAACGACATTACGTCGCCCACACCTGACACACGCTGCAGCTGCGGGATCATGTTGATCTTGGCGTAGTTGTCAAGAAACTCCTGGGTGTAGTTGCCTGATTCGTCATAGAGGGCCACCATGAGGAGCATTGAGCTCTGGCGCTTCTGGGTGAGCACACCCACCTGTGTTACTTCGGCGGGCAGGAGGTTCTGGGCTTTGGCCACACGGTTCTGCACGTCGACGGCAGCCATGTCGGGGTCGAAGCCCTGTTCGAAATATACGGTGATGTCGGCCGAGCCGGTGTTGGTGGCGGTCGATTCCATGTAGGTCATGCCTTCGGCGCCGTTGATCGACTCTTCAAGGGGGGCGATCACGGAGTTGAGCACGGCCTGGGCGTTGGCACCTGTGTAGGTGGTTGAAACGCGGATGGTCGGGGGTGCGATGTCGGGAAACTGGGTGACGGGAAGCGAGAAGAGTCCGATCAGACCGAGAAGCACGATGAAGATCGAAATCACCGTCGACAGCACCGGCCGATTGATGAATGTATCTAATTTCATTGAAGTTACGTTATTGTATCCTTTTGAATCCGTTTTTTATTTCTGGGCTGTCTGGGCTGTCTGGGCTGCTGCGGCTGCATCAGCGGGAGCTGCTTTGGGCTCTACCGGGGTGATGGCCATGCCGTCGGCGAGTTTGGTGCCTACACCTTCAATGGCGATGCGCTGTCCGGCCTGCAGACCAGAGGTCACTACGAAGTTCTTGCCGTCGTTGTTGGCTTCGATGGTGATGGGGGTCGATACGATCTTGTTAGAGTCGTTGACCACGTAGGCGAAGCGGCGGTCCTGAAGTTCGAATGTGGCTTTCTGGGGAATGATGATCACGTTTTCTTTGTTTTCAGGCAGGATGATCTGGCCGGTGGCGCCGCTGCGGAGAACTCCGGAGGGGTTGTTGAAGAGGGCGCGCACGCTTGATGCGCCGGTAGAGTTGTCGATCACGCCTGACACGGTGGCTACCTTGCCGCTGAGCGGGTAGAGGGAGCCGTCGCTGAGACGGAGCTGCACTTCAGGCATAGCCTTGATTGCTGCTTCGATAGTGCGCTCGCCTTCGCCTACCATGTTGAGGAGGTCTTTTTCGGTCAGCGAGAAGTAGGCATAGACCTGAGAGTTGTCGCTGACGGTGGTCAGAGGCTGTGCCGACGAGGGTGATGCGAGTGAGCCTTCGCGGTTGGGTATGGAGCCTACCACGCCGTCGCTCGGAGCTGTCACTACGGTGTAGGCGAGGTTTTTCTGAGCAGATGCAAGGGCTGCTTTAGCGTTTGCGAGCTGGGATTCTGCCTGGGCGAGAGAGTTTTGAGAGAGCTGATATTCGTATTCGCTGATGATGTTCTTGTCAAAAAGAGTCTTTTTGCTGTCAGCGGTCATTTTTGCGGTGTTGACGGCGGTCTGGGCTGTGCTCACGGCGGCACGGGCCTGATCGACTGCGGCCTGGAATGTTACCTGGTCGAGAGTGAAGAGGGTCTGGCCTTTGCGCACGCGCTGGCCTTCGTCTACAAGAACCTTTGTGATGAATCCGGTTACCTGCGGACGGATTTCAATGTCAGTCTTGCCCTTGATTGTCGCAGGGTATGTCGACTGGAGGTCGGCTGACTGCGGAGAGAGGGTGATTGTGGCGATTTCAGGCGCAGCGCCTTGCTGCATTTGCTGCTGATTCTTTGAACATGAAGGGAACAAAGCCACAGCTGCGAGCATCATTGCGATGCTGCCTTTCGATAACGCGATGGATTTCATTGCTTTTCTTTTCGTTACTTATATATACCTATTTTTTACTGTATTCGTAAATTTTAACGTGCAAAGTTACCAAGGATTTCTGCATCAAGCGAAAAAAGTAATAATAAAGTTTGTGAAATTGGCTAAAAGCCCCTCATTATTTCCGCTTTTGACCAATTAATATGACTGTTTTTTTGAGTTGAGACTAATTGGGAAAATATAAGTAACTTTGCACCCTTGAAAATTATCATCTGAAACATGTCATTTCTGAAGAAACTTCACCGGCTCGTGGATATGCCGGCTTTTCATGTGTTGCTTGCGCTGAGCGCGGCCCACTGTCTCAACGATCTGCTGCAGTCGGTGATAACGGCTGTCTACCCGATGCTTAAGGAGGACCTTGGTCTGAGTTTCGGGCAGATCGGTCTGATCACTCTCGTCTATCAGCTTGCGGCTTCGATTTTTCAGCCCGTGGTGGGCTATGCTTTTGACCGGCGCCCGTTTGTGGGGAGTCTGCCGGCCGGTATGTGCTGCACCTCCGTGGGCATTCTGATGTTTGCCTTCTGCTCGACTTTGCCGGGCATTCTTGCCGCAGTATTCATGGTGGGCATCGGATCGGCCACGCTCCATCCGGAGGCCTCACGCATCACCTCGCTTGCCGGCCATGAGCGCCGGGGGTTTGCGCAGTCGGTGTTTCAGGTGGGCGGCAATTTCGGCGGTTCGATCGGTCCGCTGCTCGTGGCTGTCATCGTGGCGCCCCACGGCCGCCGTTACGTGGCTTTCTTCCTGATTTTCGCTGCCTTGTGCTTCTGGGCCATGACTCCTATATGCCGCTGGTACGGACGCTATCTGCGCGAACTTCGCACGGCTGAAAATAGCAGTGAGTCAAGTGTCTCACTGCCGCTTTCGAAGCGGCGCACCATTTTTGTCATCGCGGTGATAATTTTGCTTATATTCTCGAAATACATCTATATGGCCAGTCTTTCGAGCTACTATACGTTCTATCTGATAGACCGTTTCGGTGTCTCCGTGTCGCAGTCGCAGATATTTCTGTTTGTCTTTGTGGTATCGACGGCCATCGGCACTCTTGTGGGCGGCCCGGTGGGCGACCGTTACGGGCGTAAGGCTGTCATCTGGATCTCTATTCTTGGCACCGCTCCTTTCAGTCTGCTGATGCCGCATGTCGGGCTGGCTCTTACTGTGGTGCTTAGTTTCTGTGCGGGCTTTATGCTTTCATCGGCTTTCCCGGCTATTCTGCTTTACGCCCAGGAGCTGCTGCCTACCAAGCTGGGCATGATCTCAGGTCTTTTCTTCGGATTTGCGTTCGGAGTGGGCGGCATTGCTTCGGCGGTGCTCGGCTCTCTGGCTGACAGCTACGGCATTGAGGCTGTCTACAATTTCTGCGCCTACACTCCGCTGCTTGGCGTGGTGGCGGCATTCCTGCCGGATCTCAGGGCGAGAAGGGCCGGGAATTAGGCAATTGGTCCAACTGGACTAATCTCCTATTATAATAAGGTGGTGCTTGGCTGGTCAGGAGTATCTTTCTGCTGCCTGTCGAAGTGTTCGTAGGCTTCCACTATGCGCTGTACGAGCGAGTGGCGCACTATGTCTTTTTTGCCGAACTCTACTTTGCCTATTCCTGGGACGTCGCTGAGTACCCGCAGCGCCTGGGTAAGGCCCGACTGCATGGAGCGCGGAAGGTCTATCTGGGTGGCGTCGCCGGTGATGATCATCTTGGCGTTCATGCCGAGGCGGGTCAGGAACATCTTGATCTGGTGGACGGTGGTGTTCTGGGCTTCGTCAAGCACAATGACCGCGTCATTGAGGGTGCGTCCGCGCATGAAGGCGAGCGGGGCTATCTGGATGACGTTCGTCTCCATGTATTCCTTCAGCTTGACGGCCGGAATCATGTCTTCGAGAGCGTCATAGAGTGGCTGCAGATAGGGGTCGATCTTGTCTTTCATGTCGCCGGGAAGGAAGCCGAGTTTCTCGCCGGCCTCCACGGCCGGACGCGAGAGAATAAGTTTGCGGACCTCGCGGTTTTTCAGCGCGCGCACGGCCAGGGCGATCGCCACATAGGTCTTTCCTGTGCCGGCAGGGCCGAGGGCGAAGGTCAGGTCATTTTCGTGGAATGCCTTGACCAGCAGCTCCTGATTCTTGTTGCGGGCGCTGATTGGCTTGCCGTTGACGCCGTAGATGATCACATCGTCCTGGCGTGGAGTTTCGGGCGACTTGCCTTTGACTATGTCAAGGATCACCTCCTCGGTGAGCTTGTTGTATTTCACGCAATACTCCTCCAACTCCTTGATCTTCTTTTCGAACTGGGCTGTCTCGCTGTCATCGCCGATGACCTTGATCACGGAACCTCTGGCTGCCATGCGCAGTTTCGGGAAGAGATTGCGGATGAGCTGCATGTTGCAGTTGTTGACTCCGTAGAAGCTCACGGGGTCCACGTTGTCTATGATTACGATTCTTTCAATCATGTAGTTCTGTTTGTGTGTCTCCCTCTGTTACAGTATTAACCTCGCTTGTCTTCTTTTTGTTTATCGGTAATGTGTACATCAGAGAGAAATTGCCCGTAACGGCTGATCCGCGTGTGCCGAAACCGGGTATGAACATCGGTTCGCCGTAGGAGCTTTTAGTGTCATGTATGAGTGAATGATAGATTATGTTCCAGCCGAGCGACCAGTTTTTGAACACCTTTACTTTCAGCCCGAATGTCACTTCGAGATAGCCCGAAGTGGAGCGCTGGTTCATGATGGAGAAATGTGACGGGTCGTCCCAGTAGCCTTCGTCGACAGTGACGTTTTCCACGCTCCATTTGTATGACGTAAATCCGTAGCGCAGACCCATCTGCAGCTTGTAGTCGGGGTTGGAGTTGTAGAAAAAGTTGTAGGACGCGCCTATCTTGAAGTAGGGCGAGACCGGGGTCCTGAAGGTGAAGTTTGACTCGTCGGGTGTGTCGTTGCAGTTGTCCACGCCGATTGCGAAATAGGGGAAATAGCGGTTGTGGAGGCTGAGCTCGGCCCACACGTCGCCGAGTCCGTAGCTCTGCCCGAAGGCTCGCATTATCGGGTTCCACAGGTTGACGCCTGCTGTCACTTCATGGAGCAGCGGATAGATCATCTTCGGTGGCGGAGCCATCAGGGCTGTGTCTTTGACTTCAGTTCCGGTGATTGTGTCGACGAGGATAGTGTTGCCGCTGGCATCGGTCATCTCCACCAGTTTGCTGCGGTCTATCCGGCGTGGGCGTTCGGTTTTCGGAGTGGTGCCCGGTTCGGGTGTCTTGACCGGTGTGACGCGCCGCTGGGCCGAAAGTTCGGTTCCGGCAATGACAAAGAGCGTCAGCAGAAGCATCTTCAGCAGTCTGCGGAGGCCGGGAGCTGTGGTTTTGGCTTGGAGATCAGTCATTGTCATCGGGATTATCGGGGTCGGCGGTGCGGAAGAATATCCTGATAGTCTCGCGGTCTATGTTGGTGATGAGCGAATCGGTCATCCCTACGGAGTCGATCAGGTGGGTGGTATAGGTGTAGCGGGTCACGCGGTAGTGATACATGGCGCCGCAGTCTTCCGAGGCGAAATAGGGCACTGCGTCGTAGTCGAAGCTCAGAGTGTCATTCAGCTCCGGGTAGTCAAGCGCTTTCTGGCAGTAGTGTATGTAGAAAGATGTTGAAGGGCTAGTGGAGCGGAAGGGCAGATAGAGCTGCTGCTGGCGAGAATCGAGGGTCAGCAGAAGGGTGTCAGACGGCGCGCCGACGCCACCGATGGTGATCGAGTCGGGGACTATGGCCTGTCCGGTCGACATGGCGTAGAAGCCGGCCAGCGGTAGGGAATTCTGGTTCTCGGTGCAGCCCACGTTGCTGCATGACTGCGTAAGCAGTGCTCCGGCGGCGAGTAGGCCTGAGATGTAAACGAGTGATTTCAATCCTGTATCGCGATAAATTTGAATCGGGTTTTGTGTGGCGGGCGTGATCCTGATGCCGGTCGGCCGATGTTCAGAATTTGCCCCATCTGACGATCTCGTCGAGGCTCTTGCGCTTCTTTTCGGGCACAGCCTGCGGATCGGCGGGATAACCTATCGGAATTATTGCCACGGGTTCTACTCCGGCAGGCAGTCCGAAAGCTTCGGCTATCGGGGCCGGGTCGAAGTTGCACACCCAGCAGGTGCCGAGCTCAAGGCTTGTGGCTGCGAGGCAGAGGTGCTCGATGGCTATCGAGAGGTCTACGTCGGTGTGGTCTTTGCCGTCGCATCCTCGGTGCCAGGCTTCGTCATGGATGCCGCAGGCCACTATGAATTCAGGGGCGGTGCGTATCCACTGGCGGTCGTAGCTGCCGGTGATGGCTTCGCGCTGTTCGGCAGAGTCGGCCACGAGGAATACCCAGGGCTGGCGGTTGCAGGCCGAGGGGGCGAGGCGGGCCACGTCGAGCACCGAGCGGAGGGTGTCGCGGCTCACGGGGCGGTCAGAGTAGTCGCGGCATGAATAGCGCAGCTGGCTCAGACGGTATAACTGGGGATAGGCGTTGGATTGCATGGGTCTGTAATGGTTTATCCGGTGTGCGGTTGGATATCTGATTAGAAATGAATGAGATGCCTGGTTAGGCTGTTCCCTGTTACTTGTCGATGCCGATTTCTTCCTTGATCTCGTAGTGGTTGCGTCCGGGAGCGTTGCGGGCTATCAGCTCGCCGATGAAACCGGTGAGGAAGAGCATGGTGCCGAGGAGCATCATGGTCAGTGCCAGGTAGAAGTAGGGAGAGTCGGTCACCAGGCGGTAAGGATTGCCGTGGGTCATGTCATAGAGCTTGCCGAAGCCGACAGCCATCACGGCTATGAAGCCGATGATGAACATCAGCGAGCCGAGCAGGCCGAAGAAGTGCATCGGCTTGGCTCCGAATTTGCCTGTGAACCAGAGGGTGGCCAGGTCGAGGTAGCCGTTGACAAAGCGGTCGAGCCCGAATTTGGTGCTGCCGTATTTGCGGGCCTGGTGGTGGACTTCCTTCTCGCCGATGCGGGTGAAGCCTGCGTTTTTGGCGAGATAGGGTATGTAGCGGTGCATGTCGCCGTAGACCTCGATGTGTTTCACCACTTCCAGCCGGTAGGCTTTCAGGCCGCAGTTGAAATCGTGGAGGTTCTTGATGCCGCTGACCTTGCGGGCTGTGGCGTTGAACAGTTTGGTGGGGATGGTTTTCGACAGCGGGTCGTAGCGCTTGCGTTTCCAGCCCGACACGAGGTCATAGCCGTCGCGCATGATCATGCGGTAGAGCTCCGGGATCTCATCGGGCGAGTCCTGCAGGTCGGCATCCATCGTTATGACCACATCGCCTTTGGCGGCGTTGAAGCCGGTGTTGAGAGCCGGCGACTTTCCGTAGTTGCGGCGGAATGATATGCCGTGGAGATTCGGGTTTTTCTCCTGGAGGCGGCGTATGGTGGCCCAGGAGTCGTCGGTGCTGCCGTCATCGACGAAGATGACTTCGTAGCTGAAATCATGGTCATTCATCACGCGCTCGATCCAGGCGGCGAGTTCGGGCAGCGATTCGGCTTCGTTATAGAGGGGTATTACAACTGATATGTCCATTCTGTGTAGTTGTGAATCAGTCTTGTGTGGAGGTGTTTCTTATGTGAGTGCATCAGAGTGCCGGCAGGTGCGGGCTATGATTCGGAGCTTCCGCGGCGGCGCTGCGATTTGTGGAGCAGGGCGAAACCTGCCGAGATGATGATAGAGAGTATCGAGCCGCTGACTATCGTGGCCATTATGATCTCGGTCACAATCGCTATCGGGGTGGGGATGAAATTGGCCCTGATCATCCGGGCGGCTATCTCGCCGGCTTCGGCCACGGGAGTTCCGGGCAACTTTTTGCCGGTCTCTACCAGCCCTTCGAGCTGGCTGAGCACGAATCCGGGTTCGATCCATTTCATGTAGATCACCAGCAGCGTTCCAGAAATGAGGATGCCGCAGATGAAAGTAACCACACCGGTCATCCACATCATGGGGAATGTGGCGCATCCCTGCAGCTCACGGTCATAGCGCCTGAGCACTATGAAGATGAACACCGGCACTCCGAGCATCAGCAGCAGTGACAGCAACCCGGTCAGAGGCAGCGTTTTTCCGAAAATAGAACTGAAAAACATCACTGACAGGTAGATGCCGAACAGGAAGCCGAAGTCGGCGCCACGGCGGTAGGGCGAGGTTATGATTCTTCTGTCTGAATTATCCATATGCGAGAGATGATGATCGTCTGTAGAAAATCTCTACGACTTGCAAAGTTAGGTATTTTTTGGGATTTTATCGAAGAATGTTGTAACTTTGTGCTTCCATGAAAGCATTTGGATCAACATATCTGCTTCGCTTCTTGCTTGTTCTCGTCATGAGCTGCATGGCGGGAGGCTGCCGTATAAGCTACAAGCTCAATGGCGCGGCCATTGACTACACGGTCTATAAAACCATCTACGTCTCCAACTTCCCCATTCGCGCGGCCCTCGTCTATCCGCCTCTGCAGCAGACATTCGAAAACGAACTGCTCGACTACATAACGCGAAACACACGCCTGCGGACCATCGACACCAACAATGCCGACCTGCAGCTCGAAGGTGAGATTGTGGGCTACAACCTCTCGCCCCAGGCCGTGACCGAAAACGCCTATGCCTCACGCACCCGACTGACCATTCAGGTAAAGATCACCTACACCGACAACCGCCAGGAGGGCAAGGACATCAGTCAGACCTTCAGCGCCTACCGCGACTTTGACAGCTCAGAGATGCTGACCGACGTCCAGGATCAGCTCTGTTCCGAAATATCCAAAGAGCTTGTCGACCTTATTTTCAACGCCACCCTCGGTGACTGGTAACCAACATTCATCCGTACTGTCATTTATGGAAGAAGCTCTCAGTCATTATCTTCGCGCTCTTGCCGACCCTGAAGTGCCGGTCAGCATTTCAGACGTCGAGCATCTGCTCAGGGAATACCCCTTCTTTACGCTTCCGGCCCTGACGCTGATGCGCCGGGAGGGCGCTTCGCTTCCGGCCGACACACGCCGCCGGCTGATGGATGGTCTGGCGCTCAATGCCGCTGACCAGGCCGCTCTGGCCATCATGACCGATCCGCGCAGCGACGTGTGGCTTGATTTCTATCCGTCAGAAAAGAAACCGGAGGTCACAACTGACAATGCCATAGACACCTTCCTCGCCACTTACGGCCATTCTACCCCTGAAGAGGACGCCCTGCTTGAAAAACTTATTTTCAACCCCACGGCCGACTATTCGATGCTCCTTGCCCGCGAGGAGGAAGAAAGTCTGCCGCCGGAGCCTGCTCCGACTGATAATTCGCAGGACGCTCTGATCAACGCCTTCATACTCAAGAATAAAGCCCCGCATCAGCCGGTTCCGCAGGACGATGATGAAGCGGCTTCCGAACCGCACGCCGCACTCGCGCCCGAAGACCATCCGGTGGCCGTCAAAGACACCGCCGACGACTCCTCGCTGAGCGAAAGCCTGGCCAAAATCTACATACGCCGCCGCCGCTACGACAAGGCATTTGAAATAATTCACAATTTGAGTTTGAAAAATCCAAAAAAAAGTGTTTACTTTGCAGACCAATTGCGGTTTTTGCAGAAATTGATGATCAATTCCCGCTATAACACCTGATTTCTAAATTAATAAACCATACAATAATTATGTATATCGTACTGATTATCCTGACGCTCATCTGCGCTCTTCTTCTCATCTGCGTAGTGCTCGTTCAGAAGTCAAAGGGTGGAGGCCTTTCTTCCTCATTCGCCGGTTCAAACCAGATCATGGGTGTGCGCCGCACCAACAGCTTCATCGAAAAGCTCACTTGGGGCCTCGCCGGAGCCATCTGCCTCCTCTCCATTCTTGCAACATTCACAATGCCGAAAGCCATCAATGCTTCTTCTTCACGTGTGAACGCGGCCCCCGCCGAGCAGGCTGTCCCCGCCGACTTCAACACTGAAGTTCCTGCAGCTCCCGTAGCGGCTCCCGCTCCTGCCGCTGACCAGACTCCCGCGCAGGCTCCCGCTGCTGAAGAAGCTCCCGCAGAATAAACCCGATCTGCGGATTTCAACACGCGAATCACATTTTATCTACTCCATCCCCCCCTTACCGGCCTGCCCTGACCTTCGAGTCGGTGCAGGCTTGATTTGATTCTATATGAAAGACTTATGGCTGCTGCTGCGGAGGTTCGTGCCACCATATAAAAAGTATCTTCTACTTAATATATTATTCAACTTCCTCTCGGCCTTTCTCACACTGTTTTCATTCGCGCTGATCATTCCGATTCTTGAAATGCTTTTCAAGGTGAAGGAGGCGCATTATGAATTCATGCCCTGGGGATCAGCCGGGTTGAAAGACACACTGATCAACAATTTCTATTGGATCACCCAGCAGTGCATAGGCGAGTGGGGCCCGATAGGCACCCTTGTGGCTCTCGCCGCGGCACTGGTCTTCATGACCGGACTGAAAACAGGCACTGCCTATGCCAGTTCCTACTTCGTCATACCGATGAGGGCCGGAATCGTGCGTGACATCCGCAATTTTGTCTATGACAAGATAGTCTCCCTCCCCATCGGCTATTTCACCTCCGAGCGCAAAGGCGACGTCATGGCCCGCATGACAGGCGATGTCGCCGAGATCGAGAACTCCATCATGGCCTCGCTCGACATGCTCTTCAAAAACCCGGTGATGATCATAGTCTGCCTGGGCATGATGATCATGATCTCCTGGCAGCTCACCCTCTTCGTGCTCGTGCTCCTTCCCATAGCCGGACTGGTGATGGGGCGAGTGGGCAAGCGCCTGAAGCGGAAATCGCTCCAAGGCCAGCAGCAGTGGGGCATCATTATGAGCTACATCGAGGAAACTCTCGGAGGTCTGCGCGTCATCAAGGCCTTCAATGCAGAGTCAAAGGTCACAGGCCGTTTCCGCAACGGCAACCAGCGCTTCTACAACATCACCACCTCCGTACAGCGGCGCCAGTCGCTCGCCCACCCCATGAGCGAGTTGCTCGGCACAATGACCATCGCCATAGTGCTCTGCTTCGGTGGCGCTCTGATCCTTTCCGGCAAGACCTCGCTCACAGCTCCGGAATTCATATATTATATGGTGATCTTCTACAGCATCATCAATCCGGCCAAAGATCTCTCGAAAGCGGTCTATGCCATCCAGAAAGGCCTTGCCGCTATGGAGCGTGTGGATGCCATACTCGCCGCCGTCAATCCCATAGCCGATCCGAAGACCCCGGCTCATATCCCTGACCTCAAAGGCCATATCTGCTACAGGAACGTCACCTTCGGCTACGATCCGGAACTGCCGGTGGTCTCTGATATTGATCTTGACATTCCTGCCGGCCACACCGTGGCGCTCGTAGGGCAGAGCGGCAGCGGCAAGTCGACCCTCGCCGACCTTCTGCCACGCTTCTATGACATCAACAAGGGCTCGATCTCGATTGACGGCTGTGACCTGCGTGATCTGCCTGTGCATGAGCTCAGAGGATTCATGGGCAATGTCAATCAGGAAGCCATTCTTTTTAACGACACTATTTTCAACAACATAGCTTTCGGCGTGAAAAGCGCCACCAGAGAAGAGGTGATAGCCGCCGCGAAGATTGCCAACGCCCACGAGTTTATCATGGCCACCGAAGAGGGCTATGACACAAACATCGGCGACCGCGGCTGCCGTCTTTCCGGAGGTCAGCGCCAGCGCCTGTCAATAGCACGAGCCATTCTCAAGAATCCCCCCGTGCTCATTCTCGACGAGGCCACTTCGGCCCTTGACAGCGAGAGCGAGAAACTGGTACAGGAAGCCCTGGAACGGCTGATGAAAGACCGCACTACTCTCGTCATAGCCCACCGCCTCTCGACCATCAAGAACGCCGACCAGATCTGTGTGCTCCACGAAGGCCGCATAGTGGAGCGTGGCACGCATGACGACCTGCTTGCTCTCAACGGATACTACACGAGGCTTGTTGAGATGCAGTCCATGAAATAGAAACAGTGATCCCCTCTCGGCTTCGGCCGGCGAGGGGATTCATTTTGTAAGATCAAAACCGAATATTAATATAAATAGAAAGTAATTTTTGGCAAAATGTTTGAAAATTGTTTTAAAATGTGTATATTTGTCAAAAATTCACAGAATCTGCCAAGGCTATCTCCGATAGGAATGATACATGAGTAAAGATTTGGATTGTTCAACGCTTGGATCGGACAAAGCCTGCTTATAGAGTACATGCTAATGGAAAAAATTGACAATTTAGACCGTAAGATCCTGGAGATCATTATGAGAAACGCGAGGATAGCCTCAAAAGACGTGGCAACGGAATGTGGAGTCTCACGCGCGGCTATCCACCAGCGCATCCAGCGTATGATCGACCTGAATGTTATAACCGGCTCAGGCTACAATGTCGATCCGAAAGTGCTTGGTTACCGCACCTGTACATATATCGGTGTCAATCTTGAGCGCGGGGCCATGTATCGTGAGGTAGTGCCGGAGCTTGAAAAGATACATGAGATCGTGGAGTGTCATTTCACCACCGGTCCATACTCCATGCTCATCAAACTCTTTGCCCGCGACAACAAGCACCTGATGGAACTCCTCAACGACAAGATCCAGATGATACCCGGCGTAACCGGAACAGAGACCCTCATCTCGCTCGACCACAGCATCTCGCGGGTGCTCCCGGTCACTTACGATGACTGATCGGGCTGACTCACCTACTCTCGCACTCCTCCCTCCTCAGGCTGTTTTTCCAACTCTATATATCTATCTGCAACTGCAAACCTCTCATGAAGAAACTGATCGGATCATTGGCTCTGGCCGCAGCATTTCCGCTGGCGGCCGAACTTGTGAATATTGATGGCGGATGGCGCTTCGCCTTCGGCAACACCGACCCGGCCAAGGATTTCGGGGCCGGAACAGAATATTTCAACTATCTGACCAAAGCAGCCTCGATCCATAACACGGGGCCTTACGCCGTGAAATTCAACGATTCGGCATGGGTCAGCATCGACCTCCCCTTCGACTTCGTGGTCGACCTTCCTTTTGAAAAGGATGCAAGCCACAGCCACGGTTACAAGACCGTGGGCTATAAATATCCCGCTTCGTCTGTCGGCTGGTACCGCAAAGTGCTCCCCGTGGCGGCTGCCGACTCGGCCAAACGCATTTCTCTCGTGTTCGACGGCATTTTCCGCGACAGCAAAGTCTGGTTCAATGGATTCTATCTCGGCGGCGAGCCGAGCGGATATGTCGGACAGCGCTACGACGTGACCCCCTATGTCAATTTCGGCGGTGACAATGTAATAGCCGTCCGCTCCGACGCCACTCTGGAGGAAGGCTGGTTCTATGAAGGCGGCGGCATCTACCGCCATGCCTGGCTCGACATCAGCGAACCGCGCCACATCAACCCCAACTCCGTTGCTACGGTCTATACTCCCGGTGCCGGACCCGAAATCAAAGTCAGCGGCCGCGTGGCCAACAAGCTCCACGGCCTCAGCCCCGCTCCAGGCGAGAAGTGGACCCTCTCTGCCGAACTGATTGACCGCGCGGGCTCTCCCGTAGCCTCTGAGCGCATCACCCTCACCGACCTCCCCGCCCCTGAAACCGAAAGCGCCTGGCAGCTCACTCTGCATCCCGCCTCGCTGACCGAATGGGATATCGAAAACCCCGCCCTCTACACTCTGCGGCTCCGGCTTGACGATGGACGTTCCGTATCAGCCGAGGACATCGTCACCGGTTTCCGGCGTGCGGAGTTCGACCCCGACCGCGGATTCCTGCTCAACGGCCGTTCAGTCAAACTCAAGGGAGTCAACATGCACCAGGACCATGCCGGTGTTGGAGCCGGAATACCCGATGCTCTTAATGTCTATCGCCTCAAGGAATTGAAGAAATACGGTGTCAACGCCTACCGCGCCAGCCACAATCCGATGACCCCGGAAGTACTCGCCGCCTGTGACTCGCTCGGCATTCTGGTCATCGAGGAAAACCGCCTGCTCGGCATCAACGGCTATCACACCGGCCAGCTTCGCAGCATGATTGACCGCGATCGCAACCATCCCTCCGTAATTCTCTGGAGCGTAGGCAACGAGGAGTGGGGCGTGGAATGGGATGAAAAAGGTGTCCGCATAGTCGATGAACTGCGCGATGTAGCCCATCGGCTTGACCCCACACGGCAGATGACCGTCGCCACAAGCAGCGGACCGAAGCCGGTGATACCCGCTGATGTGGCAGGCTACAATTATATGATGCAGAATCCGGTCGACCGCCACCGTGCCGACTATCCCGCGCGCTCGGCCTACGGATCTGAGGAAACATCAGGCTGCGGCACCCGCGGCGTCTATTTCGACGACCGCGCCAACGGGCGCATGGCCTCCCTCAACCGCACACCCGATCCGGCCGACAGCTGTCTCAACCGCATTGAACGCGGATGGAAGTTCTATGACGAGCGCCCCTGGCTCGGTGGCCTTTTCTATTGGACCGGCTTTGACTACCGCGGAGAGCCCAACCCGCTCGAATATCCCGCCGTAGGCTCGGAATTCGGCATTCTCGACTATTGCGGATTCCCGAAAGACGAAGCCATGTATCTGAAATCATGGTGGACCGACGAACCCACACTCCACATCTTCCCCCACTGGAACCTCCGGGGGCATGAAGGTGAGGAGATCGACCTCTGGGCCTATTCCAACATGGATGAGGTGGAGTTGCGCGTCAACGGCAAGAGCCTCGGACGCAAGCCGATGCCCCGCAACGGCCATCTGTCATGGAAAGCTGTCTACCGTCCCGGTCGCGTCGAGGCCATAGGCTATAAAGATGGCCGCAAGGTGCTCACCAAGCGCATTGAGACCACCGGTCAGGCCGTTAAGGCCATTGCGGAATGTGCCTGGTCTGAAGATGGGCTGCAGGTGATCAATGTCAGCCTTGTCGACAGCAAAGGCCGCTTTGTACCCGATGCCTGTCAGCCGGTCACAATCTCACTGACCGACGGCCTGAGGCTGCTTGGCGCAGGCAACGGCGACCCGGCCTTCCGCGGACAGGAACGTCCCGCCCCCGGAACCGCCCCGGAAAGCTTCACCATTCCCGCCTTCAACGGCCACGCACAGTTCATCATCCTAAACCCTGACTCAGCTCCCGTCAGAGTCACCCTCTGACTATTTTCACACCCGGATCATTTTTGACGTTTCAATCTGGTTGTGCCGCTGATCCGAAATAAAACCGCGGCAGCTTCTGTAAGATGAAGCCGCCGCGGACTGTTATTTTCTCGGCAGGCAGATAGACTGCCATGCGGATAAAATCAGGGTGTGTTTTTTTTAACGACCTGTTGGATAGTTTTTTTAGAGCTCGATGAGCTTTTTGATCTGCTTTTCGAGATTCTCCTTTGATTGAGCGCCTGCGAGACGGAGATCGCGGACCTGTTCGCCGTTCTTGAAGAAGAGGATAGTGGGGATTGACATGATGCGGTACTGGGTAGTAAGATCATTCTCTTCCTCGATGTTATATTTGCCTATGGCTACAGTGTCTTTGTATTCTTCGGCAAGTTCTTCAACCACGGGAGCCATGCGCTGGCAGGGACCACACCAGGTAGCCCAAAAGTCGATTACTACTGGTTTGCCGGAAGCGATAATGTCGTGTACGTTCTGATCGGTAAAAGTCATGACAGTTTATTTTTAGTTGATTTTTAAGGTTTTAAGGATTTTGATCACGAAGCCGTCCGGGAAGCGGATTGGCCGATGCAAAGGTAGGAATTTCCTTGATATTTCCAACTTTTGCGGCCACTATTCTGCTTAGCGGTCCTGAGGCAGACCGCTAATCGTTGATGGAGAAGCTGATATCTTCCTCGGTCAGGGTGTCGACAAGCTTGCGCGAGATCGGTATGCGCCGCGACGACGAAAGATGGAGCGAGCGGTTGATCTTCGGGTCGAAGATGCGGAACGAGAGTTCGCCCTTGGCATTGGCGTCGCTGCGAATCTCCTCCTCGATGAGCTCCTTGAGGTGCTGGGTGAGCTTGTCGGCCGGGAGATCGATTGTGATGCTGTTGACCAGCTGCCCCTTCACTGTGCTCAGCAGGCGTATGTTAGTGATGTTGAAGCGCGGGTCGGAGTTGGCATATCGGCGCTCGTAGCGTCCGCTTATTAATATAGGTGTGCCGGGCACTCCGTAGTTGTGGAAGTTGATGTAGTTTTCATCAAACAGCATGAACTCCGCGCTGCCCGTATAGTCTTCTATCTTCAGTATGCCGAACTGCCCTCCGCGTTTCGACGGGCGGCTGGTGAATTCCACCACCATGCCTCCGAAGGTCAGGTCAACTCCCTCCACGGGAACAAACTCGTTGAAGCCCTTGATGGTGCAGGATGTTCCATAGTTCAGTTCCATGTAATAAGGGTCGAGCGGGTGGGCCGAGAGATACATGCCCACCAGTTCGCGCTCGCGTTCGAGCAGGGTGGCTGCGGGCCATTCGGCCTGTGGAACCACCGGCGGACGTCCCGAAGTGGAAAGCTCGGCATCATCGCCGAAGAGCGACATGGCAGACTTGGTCTTGTCGGCCTGGAAAGCCTGGCCATAGCGCACGAGACTTTCCACGAATACCTCGCCGCGCTGGTTGGTGCCGAAGAAATCCTCGCGCTTGATGCCTTCGAAGCTGTCAAAGGCGCCTGCATAGACAAGATTCTCCATCAGGCGGCGGTTGATGCCCTGCGATGGCACTCGCTCCACGAAGTCGTAGATCGACTCGAACGGACCGCCGGCCTTGCGCTCTTCTATGATGGCCTTGACCACCCCTTCGCCCACACCCTTGATGGCCGCAAGTCCGAAGCGGATATCGCCGTGGGAGTTCACACCGAATTCCATGAAGCTTTCATTGATATCCGGGCCGAGCACCGAGATCTTCATGCGCTTGCACTCGTCCATGAAGCCGGTGAGCTTGTTGATGTCAGAGCGGTTGCGGGTAAGGATCGCCGCCATATATTCCGACGGATAGTTTGCTTTGAGCCATGCGGTCTGGAAAGCAACCCACGAATAGCAGGTGGCGTGACTCTTGTTGAAGGCATATGATGCGAACTTTTCCCAGTCAGCCCAGATCTTTTCGAGCACCTTCGGATCGTGGCCGTTGGCCTGGCCCCCCTTGAGGAAGAGGCCTTTCAGCTCGTTCATCTTGTCGATGAGCTTCTTGCCCATAGCCTTGCGGAGCGTGTCGCTCTGGCCGCGGGTGAAGTTGGCGAGCAGGCGCGACAGGAGCATGACCTGTTCCTGGTAGACAGTCACGCCGTAAGTGTCTTTAAGATACTTTTCCATCACCGGAATGTCATAAGTGATGGGGCTGCGGCCGTGTTTGCGGGCAATGAAGTCAGGGATATAGTCCATAGGTCCCGGACGGTAGAGGGCATTCATGGCTATGAGGTCCTCGAACGTAGAGGGCTGGAGCTCGCGCAGATACTTCTGCATACCGGCCGACTCGAACTGGAAAGTGCCTACCGTGTTGCCGAGACTGTAGAGTTCATATGTCTTCGGGTCGTTGATGTCAATATTGTCTATGTCTACCTCGATTCCGCGGGTCTGCCTGATGTTGGAGATCGCTTCCTTGATGATAGAGAGGGTTTTCAGGCCGAGGAAGTCCATTTTGATCAGGCCTGTGTCCTCGATGATCGAGCCTTCATACTGGGTGACGATCATCTTGTCGTTCTCCTTCGAGTCGACGCTCTTGTCAACGGCCGTAGCCACAGGCACCCAGTCGGTGATCGGGTCGCGGCAGATGATCACGCCGCAGGCATGCACGCCCGTGTTGCGGACATTTCCTTCGAGCCGTTTGGCATATTCGAGCGTCTCGCGTATGAGCGGATTGTTCGAACCGAGCTCCTGAGCGAACTCAGGCACGTACTGATAGCAGTTTTTGAGGTTGGTCTTCAGCGTCTTGCCGTCAGGGCCGTCAGGCATACGCTTGGGCACGAGGTTGGCTATGCGGTTGCTTTCGGGCAGAGGCAGCTGCTCGACGCGGGCCACGTCCTTGATGGCCGATTTGGCAGCCATTGTGCCGAAGGTGATGATGTGGGCCACCTTTTCCTCTCCGTAGCGCTCGGTCACATAGTGGAGCACATCGGCGCGCCCGTCGTCATCGAAGTCGACGTCGATATCAGGCAGCGAGATTCGGTCGGGGTTGAGGAATCGTTCGAAAAGAAGGTCATATTTGATGGGGTCGACCTGCGTGATGCCCAGACAGTAGGCCACCACGCTTCCGGCTGCCGAGCCTCGGCCCGGCCCTACGCTGACTCCGAGCTTGTGGCGCGCCACATTGATGAAGTCCTGCACTATGAGGAAGTAGCCCGGAAAGCCCATTGTCTTCATTATATAAAGCTCGAACTTGATGCGCTCCTCCAGCTCGGCTGTCAGAGGCGACCCGTAGCGGCGTTCGGCTCCTTCGTAGGCGAGTTTCGACAGATAGTCGGCCTCGAATTTTATGCGGTAGAGCTTGTCATACCCCCCAAGTTTGTCGATTTTTTTCTGAGCGGCTTCGGGCGAGAGCACCACGTTGCCGTTTTCGTCCTGCGTGAACTCGTCAAAAAGTTCCTGCTCGGTGATGCGGCTGCGATATTCCTCCTCCGTGCCGAAATCGGCCGGAATCTCGAAGAAGGGCATGATAGGCGCATGGTCTATGGAGTAGATCTCTACCTTGTCAAGAATCTCCAGGGTGTTTTCAAGCGCCTCAGGCAGGTCGGGGAACACAGCCGCCATCTCGGCCTGTGACTTGAACCACTCCTGCTTTGAATAGCGCATACGGGTGGTGTCGGCCACATAGTTGTTGGTCGAGATGCAGATCAGGCGGTCATGCGCCTCGGCGTCTTCCGCGTTGATGAAGTGCGAGTCATTGGTGGCTATGATCTTGATGCCGTGCTTGCGTGCCAGATCGATCAGCACCGGATTCACCTGCTCCTGCTCCACGTAGGTCTCGCGGTTGGCGTTGGGGTCGTTGGTCTTGTGGCGCTGAAGTTCAATGTAGTAGTCATCGCCGAAAGTCTCCTTGAACCACAGCACCTGCTTCTCGGCCTCATCGAGCTGGCCGTTGGCTATGAGCCTCGGAATCTCGCCGCCGAGACAGGCCGAGCAGACTATCAGCCCCTCGCGGTGGGCGGCAAGCGCGGCCTTGTCGGTTCGCGGGTGATGATAGAAGCCGTCTGTATGGGCCTGTGACACGATCTTGATAAGATTCTTGTAGCCCTTCAGGTTCTTGGCCAGCACCACCAAGTGGCGTCCCTTGTCGGTCTTGTCAGAGCGGTCGGTCAGAGAGCCTTTGGCCACATACATCTCGCAGCCGAAAATCGGTTTGAACGCAAGCTTGCGCTCTATCTTCTTGATTTCCGGAGCCAGTTCGGCGCCGATCTTCTCGGCCTCCCCTTCGGGTGCCTCCTCGATCTTCTTCTTAAGGTCGGATAGCTTGCCTTTATACTTGCCTTTGACTTTGTTGACGTAGTTGAAATATTCCTTGACACCGAACATGTTGCCGTGGTCTGTCAGCGCGAATCCAGGCATACCGAGATCCATCGCCTTGTCTACAAGACCGGTGACAGAAGCCTGCCCGTCAAGCAGGGAATACTGGCTATGTACGTGTAGGTGAACGAATTGTTGCATGTGTGATCGTGTGTGGTTTACGGGCGGCCGCCTGCGGCCATTTCTATGCAAAGATAAGTAAAAAACTGCAATTTTTTAGCTACATTTGCGGTAGTCATATACATTTCATGCAGAATCTTCTATGAAAAGAATTATTAACCTTTTGCTGCTGGCCGTAGCGATGACTGCGGTCTGTGCTGCTTCGTCAAGACCGGCGCATGGCTACCCTATTGATCCGGTTCCGTTCACATCAGTCCGGGTGACCGATGGCTTCTGGTGGCAGAGGCTGAAAGCGAGTCGGGAAGTCACCATTCCACTTGCCTTCTCCAAGTGTGAGGAGTCAGGGCGATATAGAAATTTTGTCAATGCCGCCAATCCTTCAGACACTATTGCTGTCGGTGGATTTTCATTTGATGACACCGATGTGTACAAGACCATTGAAGGAGCAAGCTATCTGCTGCAGACATATCCCGACAAAAAACTCGAACACTACATCGACAGCATACTCGTCATAGTGGCCGCAGCTCAAGAGCCGGACGGATATCTTTACACAAGCCGTACCATGAACCCTGAGCATCCTCACAAATGGGCTGGGTCAAAACGCTGGGAGAAGGTTGAGGAACTCAGCCATGAATTCTACAATCTCGGCCACATGGTGGATGGAGCCGTGGCTCACTATCAGGCCACGGGCAAACGTAACTTTCTTGACATTGCTGTCAGATATGCCGACTGTGTGTGCCGCGCCATCGGCGACAAGCCTGGGCAGCTGACGCTTGTGCCCGGACATCAGATTGCAGAAATGGCTCTTGCCAGACTCTATCTCGTCACCGGTGACAGAAAATATCTCGACCAGGCCGCATTCTTTCTCGACAAACGTGGCCGTACTTCTCGGCGCGATGCCTACAGTCAGGCCCACAAGCCGGTAACGGAGCAGGATGAGGCCGTGGGTCATGCTGTCAGGGCGGCATATATGTATGCCGGAATGGCTGATGTTGCCGCTCTTACCGGTGATTCGGCTTACATAAAGGCCATCGACCGGATTTGGAATAATATTGTGGGGATGAAATACTATATTACCGGCGGCATAGGCGCGACTGCTGACGGCGAAGCTTTCGGAGCAAACTTCGAATTGCCTAACATGTCGGCCTACTGCGAGACATGCGCGGCCATCGGCAATGTATATGTAAACCACAGGCTCTTCTTGCTGCATGGCGAGTCGAAATACTATGACGTGCTTGAGCGCACCTTGTACAACGGACTTATATCTGGGGTCTCGCTTGACGGCGGAAGTTTTTTCTATCCCAATCCGCTTGAGTCGGCAGGGCAGCATCAGCGCGCCCCTTGGTTTGGATGTGCGTGCTGTCCGTCAAACATCTGTCGCTTCATACCCTCGCTGCCAGGCTATGTCTATGCCGTAAGAGACCGCGACGTATATGTCAACCTCTTCATGTCAAACACGGCCCGGCTTGATGTGGCCGGAAAGCAGATTGCTCTCAGCCAGAACACCGCCTATCCTTGGTGCGGCGACATATCGTTATCTGTTGACAGTAACAAAGCCGGCCGCTTCAGAATGATGATACGTATTCCGGGTTGGGTTGTCAACAGGCCGGTTCCGAGTGATCTCTACACATACACCGACGGCAAGAATCCCTCCTGGCATGTGAAGATCAATGGGCGAAATGCCGGCGGAGAGCTTGAAAACGGTTATCTTGCCATTGACCGGAATTGGAAAAAAGGTGACCGGGTGGAGATACATTTCGACATGGAGCCCCGCACGGTTAAAGCCGACAGCCATGTAGTGGCCGACAGCGGACGCATCTGCCTGGAGCGAGGTCCGCTTGTATATTGTGCCGAATGGCCTGACAACAAATTTAATCTGCCTTCAGTACTTCTGAACCGCCATCCTGAAATCAGAGTGGAGAATGCCCCCGGACAGCTTTGCGGCATAGTCCGACTCGTGGCAGATGCACAAAAGCTCGGATATGGCGCTGATGGCCGTCTCGTGTCTGAAGATATCAGCCTGACTTTCATACCTTATTATGCCTGGGCGCATCGCGGACCCGGTCAGATGGCTGTCTGGCTTCCGCAGTCACTGAACGCGGTCGTCCCGGAGCAATAGCCAACTCCGATAATCCATAAAAAGCAACTTGCCCCGCTTCCTGCTTGCAGGCGGCGGGGCAAGTTGTTGAGGATTAGATAATAAAAAATTGATTGTCTCTCGACAACCAATCTTAGTTAACCTTAAATCTAATACCATGAAAAACACGTTACAAAGGTAGGCACTTTTTAGATAACCTCCAAATTCGCGGCGATAAAAGCGTATTAATTTAACATATTTTACAACAAATTGTTTTCAAAAGGCGCTTTTGGGTGATATTTTGGCAGAAACAGCCATCATGGCTGACAATTTGCTACAATGCGCCGCGCCTGTAGCCTGGCCCCTCGTTGACGGTCGAAATGCGGTTTGCATCAACACCAAAAATTTCGTATCTTTGCCTAATCAGTAATCCAATTCTGTTTCCACCACAAAATTATGAGCGAGGATACATTCACACCAGATGCTATAGACGACCCTGAAGAAAGCCGGGAAGAAACACAGCCCGTGCGCAAAGACGGATTTGATCCGCGGATAATTGTCGACACGTCAAACGACACCATCCGCCATCAGCTCCGCGGCATGTTTCAGAGCTGGTTTCTTGACTATGCGAGCTATGTGATTCTTGAACGCGCCGTCCCCAACATCGAGGACGGTCTGAAGCCCGTGCAGCGGCGCATCCTCCATGCCATGAAGCTGCTCGACGACGGTCGCTTCAATAAGGTGGCAAACATCGTGGGCCACACCATGCAGTTCCATCCCCACGGCGATGCCTCCATATACGAGGCCCTCGTGCAGCTCGGACAGAAAGAACTGCTGGTGGAGACTCAGGGTAACTGGGGCAACACGCTGACCGGTGCTTCGGCCGCTGCAGGCCGATATATCGAGGCGCGGCTCTCGCAGTTTGCTCTCGACGTGGTCTACAATCCCAAGGTCACAGACTGGACTCTCAGCTACGACGGACGAAAGAAAGAGCCCGTAACTCTGCCCGTAAAATTCCCGCTTCTGCTCTCCAAGGGAGCCGAGGGTATCGCCGTAGGTCTCTCCTCGAAGATCCTGCCCCACAACTTCAATGAGATCATAGACGCAGCCGTGGCCTATCTCCGCGGTGAGGAATTCACCCTTTACCCCGACTTCTACACCGGAGGCTTCATCGATGTCTCGCGCTATAACGACGGCGAACGTGGCGGCGTGGTCAAAATCCGCGCCAAGATCGAGAAGATCGACAACAAGACCCTCGCCATCACCGAAATTCCCTACGGCAAGACCACTGCCACCCTCATCGAGTCGATTGTAAAGGCCCAGGAGGCAGGAAAGATCAAGATAAGGAGCGTGGATGACAACACCGGCGAACATGCCAACGTCATTGTCTACCTCCAGCCGGGCACCTCAAGCGACAAGACCATCGACGCGCTCTATGCCTTTACCGACTGCGAGGTGTCCATCTCGCCGAACTGCTGTGTCATCTCCGAAAACAAACCCCACTTCATAGGCGTCAGCGATGTGCTGCGCCACAACGTAGACTCGACCCGCACCATCCTCGGAAAGGAACTGCAGATCCAGCTCGGCGAGGTGCGCGAGCAGCTCCACTTCGCATCGCTCGAACGCATCTTCATCGAAGAGCGCATCTACAAGGACAAGGGCTACGAAGAAAGCGAGAGCCGGGCGCAGGCCATAGAGCACATCCGCGGCCGTCTCGAAAAATTCAAAGACAAGTTCATCCGCGAGATAACCGACGATGACATCATCCGCCTCTTCGAAATCAAGATGGGGCGCATCCTTAAGTTCAACGTCGACAAATGCGAGGAGCAGATCGCGGCCTTCAACGACCGCATCAGCGATCTCAACTCCAAGCTGGAGCGCCTGACGGACTATACTATTGAATGGTACGAGAATCTCAAGCGCAAATACGGCGATGCCTACCCGCGCATGACAGTGCTCCGCAACTTCGACAATATCCAGGCGGCATCCGTGGCCGAGGCCAACGAGAAGCTCTACATCAACCGCGAGGAGGGCTTCATCGGCACCTCGCTCAAAAAGGACGAGTTCCTATGCAACTGCTCGTCGATCGACGATGTGATCATCTTCTATAAGGATGGACGCTACAAGGTGGTCAGAGTCCAGGAAAAACTGTTCATTGACAAGAACGTGCTTCACGTCGACGTGTTCAAGCGCAACGACAAGCGCACCGTCTATAATGTCATCTATCAGGACGGCAAGGGCGGCACATATTATATGAAGCGCTTCTTCGTCACCGGCATCACCCGCGACAAGGAATACAACGTCACCGGTGGCAAACCCGGAAGCCGCGTCTGCTGGTTCACCGTCAACCCCAACGGCGAGGCCGAGGTGGTCAAAGTGACCCTCAAGCCAAAACTCAGGCTCAAGACCCTGCAGTTTGACGTCGACTTCTCGAAAATCAACATCAAGGGGCGAGCCTCGCTGGGCAACATCGTGACCCGCAACGAAGTCCACCGCTTCTCGCTCAAGGAGAAAGGCCGCTCGACCCTGGGCGGACGCGATGTCTGGTATGATCCTGACGTGATGCGCCTCAACTACGATGGTCGCGGCGAATATCTCGGCGAATTCAACAGTGGCGACCTTGTGCTCGTCATCCAGAAAAACGGCGAGTACTACACATCCACCTTCGAGGCCTCGAACCATTATCCCGACAACATTCTGCGCATCGAGAAATTCGCCCCCCATAAGGTCTGGACCGCCATTCTCGATGATGCCGACCAGAAATATCCCTACATCAAGCGCTTCACCTTCGAACCCACGGCAAAACCACAGCGCTATCTCGGCGACAACGAGAAGTCATCGCTGCTGCTGCTCAGTGACGAGCCTGGCCTGCATGTCGAGGTAGTCTTCGGCGGAGCCGACTCTTTCCGCCCGGCTATGGAGATCGTGGCCCGCGATTTTATCGCTGTCAAATCTGTCAAGGCCAAAGGCAAGCGCCTGACAACCTTCGCCATCGACCATATCACGGAACTCGAACCTATAGCGACCGAGGATATCCTCGATGAAGATGACGCCGAGCCGGGCCAATCCTCCGAAAGCGCCGATCAGGAGTCTGAAGACGTAGCTGAACCTGAGAAGAGCGACGATGAGGTGCGCGACGAACTCACCGGACAGCACCGTCTGTTTTAGGACACCTACTCTGACACCCCTCTTGAAACAGTCTCTGAAATGAAAGTCCGAAAAGCACTTCTCTCACTCGCCTCGCTGCTGCTCTGCCTGCCGGCTTCCGGCATGCGGCCCGTGGCCGACGCAGATACAGCCGCCACAGTAGTGCGTCCGGTTTTTGCCGCCTACACTCTGGAATATGGCTCGGCCCACCTGACCGACACCTATCTGACCCCGCTGAGATATGAAGGTTGGCATGCCGGATTTGACTATCAGCGCTATCAGGCCATGCGCTTCGCCCCGCGCGACTGGACCATGTGCCTGCACATGAATCTCAGCGTTGACAAGACCGACAATCCCGCCCGCAACGCATCGATGTGGGACATCATGCTCTCCGCCGACTGGGGTATGATGCGCAGATTCCGCCCGCTCCCAGGCCTTACTCTTGCAGCCGGCGCATCAACCGGAATCGAACTCGGCTGCCTCTACAACCCCCGCAACGGCAACAATCCGGCCTCGGCCAAAGCCGCCTGGACTGTCAACCTGACCGGATTCGCCTCATACAGTCTCCGCATCTGGCGCCTGCCGGTCACTTTCACCTATCAGCCCACACTCCCGGTCACCGGCGTCTTCTTCTCGCCTGACTACGGCGAACTCTACTATGAGATCTACCTCGGCGACCATTCAGGCCTGACTCACTGCGCCTGGTGGGGCAACTATTTCAGGCTCGACAATCAGCTGAGCGCCGATCTTCACTTCGGATCGACGAATCTGCGCCTGGGCTACCACGGCACAGTCTTCTCATCGAAAGTCAACCATCTCGTGACCAACAGATTCACCCATGCGCTCTCAGTCGGTGTCAGCGGTGAATGGATGTCAGTCAACCCGCGCAAAGGCCTTCCTCGGAAAGTCCGCATGATCAGCGCGCTCTACTGATCAGCCGTCACGCCACGCTCACCCCGTCATCCCCCCCTCATTCCCGATCATTCATGAAATCAACCCTCTCAATCATAAGCGCACTGATTCTCTCGGCCTTCATGAGCTCCTGCCACGATGTCCGTGAATACGCCGATGATCCACGCGGCAATTTCGAAGCACTCTGGACAATTCTTGACGAACACTACTGCTTCTTCAGCCAGAAAGACATAGACTGGGATGCCGTATATGACACCTACGCCCGGCGCATCGGCCCTGAAATGACGGGCGAAGAACTTTTCATTGTCTGCGCCGACATGCTTGACGAACTGCGCGACGGCCATGTCAACCTCTCGGCGGCATTCAACACCTCCTACTATCGCAAATGGTGGAGCGACTACCCGCAGAACTTCTCGCTGCGCCTGATCGAGGAATCGTATTTCAACTTCAACTACCGCCAGAGTTCCGGAATGCTCTACGGTATTCTCCGCGAGAACATCGGCTATATCTACTACGGATCTTTCGCCAACCCTGTGGGAGAAGGCAATCTCGACAATGTGCTTTATTTCCTGAAAAATACCCAGGGGCTGATCATTGATGTCCGTGACAACGGCGGAGGCGATCTGACCAACGTGCGCACTCTTGTGAGCCGCTTCATCACCCGCCCGACCGTGGTGGGCTACATCTCCCACAAGACCGGTCCGGCCCACGATGCTTTTTCAGAACCTATGGAGATCACCTATAATCCCGCCGACATAGGCCGCATACGCTGGGGCAAACCGGTCATAGTACTGACAAACCGGTCTACATTCTCTGCAGCCAACAATTTTGCCTCTGTGATGAAACTTCTGCCCGGAGTCAGACTGGTCGGAGCCACAACCGGCGGGGGTAGCGGAATGCCCTATTCGTCCGAACTGCCTAACGGATGGGGAGTGCGTTTTTCGGCCTGCTCAATGCTTGATGCCGAAGGCCGGAGCACTGAAGCCGGCGTAGAGCCTACAGAAGGCTGTGTGGTCGACATGGACCCCCTCCAGGCCCTCTCAGGCAAAGACACCATCCTTGAATTCGCCCTCGACCTTCTCCAGAATCCCCGATAGCCTCAATCTTCGAGATTTATGAGGTCATAAAACATTAAACGTGTAGGTTTTTCGCTATCGGTACTATTGAGATAAAGGAAGCCGTTTTTAAGATAAAATTCCTCTGCGGTGCGATATGCGTCTACCGTCATAAACCGACATCCGGTTTTATTGTCTGATACGAAATATCGTTTCATGAAATCCAACAATATAGAGCCGATATGCTTTCCTCTGATGTCATTGCTTAATGCAAAGCGACATAATTTTACAGAGGGATAATTTGTCAGTCTTTTTTCATTGACAAACCGATGTTTGCGGAATTTATTAAATTCATTGTTAGACGGAAAGTCTTTAATCGTGATTCTGTCATTTGCAAGGCTGAAATAACCGACTACTTTTTTATCAGAATTCCGTTCAATGATATAAGTGACAGCCAATAAAGCCTCTCTGTATAGGGGCGCATCGTTTAGTATAAAGTCATCTAAGTCATCATCGCCACATGAAAAAGCGGTGATGTACTCTTTTAAATCGAGTTTACGTATGCCATAATCACGATAAAATTCTTCAAAATTCATTTTTTCTGATTACGGGCTAACATTTTTATGACTGTATCATAGGCCGCCTTGATCTGGGCTTTACGTTCGGTGGTTTCCGGACGTGGGGTATTCATCAGCTCAACGAACCGACGGGCATCTTCTCCACTTAGGATAGGGGTATCTTGAATTGGTCGTGCCATATCTTTATTATAATTGAATACAAATATATAACAATTTTTGAAATAAAATAATCATCGGGTGATGACCCGGTATTCGGTCGGACCGCCTGAATGCACGTGGTAGCGCCTCAGAGCATATCCGCGGTCAGCGGCAGGGCCGGTCAGCGGATTGCCGTGTGTGGCTCCGTAGATGTCGAAAGTGCTCCCGCACTGCGGACAGCGGGCCTCGGTTGCCCCCGGAGCTACCTCGATGCGCACCGTCGGGCGTGCCTCAACCGGGCAGGCGAGGTCATAGACATAGAGCTCGCCGAGCACATCAGTGGCCAGCAGCAGACCTCCGAAACCGGTGCGGTCAAGAGCCGTGTATGGGAAATCGGCAGGAATTCTTTCAGAGGAAGTAAAGATATAGCGTTTCGAGTCAGCGGCATCGCCTTTGACGCCGTGGATATTCCAGTCGCCAACGGTCAGAAAAGTCAGCCGCACCTCCGCATAGGGGATGCGGTCATCGTCGACCGACTCGCATGAAACGAGCGCGCCCGTCACCGCTGAGGCGGCGAGCGCTGTCAAAAGGGCGGGAATCCGGAGGAGTGGACGGATTGTCATGTCTGTCTTGGAGAGTTGCTTATATATATGTGTGTAAAGATCTCTTACTTGAAGAGCGAGGTGAAGACTTCGCCGAATTTGTTGGCGGCCTCCTGGAGCTTGTTGCCGATAAACGGGCGCAGCATCGGGGGAATCTCTATCTTGATAGCCGGAGTAAGCACGGTTGATTCCGGGCCCTCTTCCTTAAGGTTGATGTTGAGCGAAAGAGGCACGGGGCAGCCTTCGGCTGCGAAGCCTACGTGGGTGGGAGCTGTGCGCTCGCTGATGCGGAACACGATCTGGCCGATCGAAGGTGCGTCCATGCGCACGGTTTCGCCGTCGAATTCCACTCCGTTGAGCTGTTCGCGCTGTTCGGCGGGAAGCTGCTCTACGAGGTCGCGGTATTGCGACAGGTCTGCTACTTTTTCGTAGATCTGGTTGATGGGGCGGGGCAGGGTTACGGGTTTGCCGGTGTAGGTTGCCATTGGTTCGGGGTGAAGATTTTGAAAAAAGCCACCTGACCGAGGGCTGACAGCCGTTGATCGGGTGGCTTCTGATGGGGTTATTACGTTTTTTTGAGTGTTCTGCTGCTTATTCAGCCTCAGTAGAAGCGGCGGGAGTCCAGAGAGAGGGATCTTTGCGCCATTCCTTCAGAGTGTCTACATCGTTCTCGTGGATGAAGCCTGATTCGAGAGCGGCGGTGATGAGTGCCGAATAGTTCGAAAGGGTGATGAGGTTGACATTGGCATCTTTGAAGCGCTTTGTGGCCACGGGGAATTCATAACTGAAGATAGCCACCATGCCGATCACTTCGCAGCCGGCGTTGCGGATTGCCTCCACAGCCTTGAGGCTGCTGCCGCCGGTCGACACGAGATCTTCTATCACCACTACTTTCTGGCCGGGACGCAGATCGCCTTCGATGAGATTTTCGAGTCCGTGGTCTTTCGGGGTTGAGCGGACATAGACGTAGGGAAGGCCAAGGGTGTCAGACACGAGCGCGCCCTGGGCGATAGCTCCTGTTGCCACACCTGCTATGGCATCGACATCACCGAAGTTTTCGAGGATGATGCGGCTGAGCTCGACCTTGATGAAGTTTCGGACATCGGGATAAGAGAGAGTCTTGCGGTTGTCCGTGTAGATGGGTGAGTTCCAGCCGGATGCCCAGGTGAAAGGATTGTCAGGCTGCAGTTTGATTGCGCTGATCTTCAGGAGCTTCTCGGCAAGAATAAGGTCAAGATGTTTCATTTTTTGAATGAGGGAATAATGAAAATAATGGACTGATTATAATTCAAAGTGCAAAATTAGAATATCCTGCGCTCAATTGCAACTTTTTTTAGTTTACGTTTCTTAATGACTGCTTTGAAAAATAGACATTTGAAAAACAGACAGGCCACCGCTGACCCGATATTTGCCGGACCCTCTCCGGTGTTTCACAGGCGGATAGATAAAAAAGGAGATGTCTCACGACATCTCCTTTCCTTTTTAAACCTTTATCTTAATCTAATACTATGAAAAACACACATGCAAATGTAAGGATTAAAATTGGAACATTTGCACATCATAGCGTATATTTAACAATATTTGGCTAAAAATTAGAAAATAGATCAAAAAATGGCCTCTAAGCCCCCAAAGAGCTGTCTCGGATCTTGAAAAGAGCATAAATTTGATGTAACTTTGCATTTGAAAGGGATGCAAAATCAGTGAGGTTGTTAGAAACGACCTTTAATACAATAGTTAAACGAATGAAACATCTGTATGTGACCGATATGGACGGGACTCTGCTTGGACGCGACAGCCGAGTCAGTTCAAGAAGCGCGGAGATAATCTCTCGGCTCTCAAAGTCTGGAGTTCCGGTGACCGTAGCAACGGCCCGCACTCCGGCTACAGTCGAGATGCTCCTCGAAGACACATATATTAATATACCTGCCATCGTAATGACCGGTGCCGCTATGTGGGACCGCGTCAGCCAGCGTTACATGGATGTCATGTATCCCGAAGCCGATGCGGCCTGGAGGGTGATGTGCTGTTGCCGCGAGCATGGGGTCAATCCATTTGTCTACGTGCTCCGTGACGACACCATGCTTGAGGTCTACCACAACGGACGCATGAATTCGCGCGAATGGAAGTTCTATGAAGAGCGCTGCGGCCTCACCCGCAAGCGTTTTATCTTCGATGATCCTCACGCCTATGAGGAGCCACAGGCCGGAACGGTACTGATTTTTGCCGTGGGAGAGGGCAGGGCCATCGAGTCGGTGGCCGCAGAACTGATGGCCGACGGTCGCCTTTCAGTATCTTCTTACCGCGACATCTTCAACCCCGATGTGGCCTACCTTGAAGTCTTTGCGGCCGGCGTAAGCAAAGCCGCGGCCATCGGGAAACTCGCACGGCAGATCGGTGCCGACACAGTGACGGTCTATGGTGACAATCTCAACGATCTTTCGATGTTTGCCGTGGCTGACGATGCCGTGGCGGTTGACAATGCCATGCCGGGCGTGATGGAGAAAGCCGACCGCCGGATCGGAGCCAACTACGAGGATGCCGTGGCGCTTGACATGGCTATGTGTGCGCGCGCCGAAGGCTTCAGAGTATGACCAGTGTGATGCCCATGAGCGCCATCCCGACCACCACGCCTATGAGCGACAGATGGTGATGACCGAAACTTTCGGCGCCGGGAAGAAGTTCGTCAAAGGCTATGTAGACCATTATTCCCGCAACCACGGCCAGACAGACGGCATTGACCACCGGCGACCATAACGGCAGCAGAAAAGCCATGCCTACCAGTGCGCCAGCCGGTTCAGCCAGCCCTGACAAGAGCGAATAGAAAAAAGCCTTGCGCCGGTTGCCCGTAGAGTGGTAGATCGGCACCGACACGGCTATCCCCTCCGGAATATTGTGTATGGCTATGGCTATGACGATCGGCAGTGCCATTTCGAGCCCGTCGAGTGCCGAGATAAAAGTGGCCATGCCTTCCGGAAAGTTGTGAATGCCTATGGCCATTGCGAGCATTATGCCGGTGCGTTTCATCTTGTGGTGACTGTGGCCGTCAGTGAGCTCCTCCATCGAATGGGCTTCGTGAGGATTCTCATCGGCAGGCACGAGCCAGTCTATCAGCGCTATCAGGCCTATGCCTCCGAAAAATGCCGCGAGCATTGCAGCCGCGGCCGTCCGCTCTGGCATGACCGTGGCCAGTCCCTCGGAGGCTTCCGGCATTAGCTCCATGAAGGAAATATAGATCATCACACCGGCCGACAGCCCCAGCGCCCCGGCCAGCAGGCGGGTGTCGGTGTGGCGTGTGAAAAACGAGATCATGGCCCCGATTCCGGTCGAAAGTCCGGCGAAGAGGGTCAGCAGCAGCGCTATTAATATGGTTGAAAAATCCGGCATGTACTCTGATTGCAGATAGTTGTATTGTCAATTGATTAACATGCGGGAACCTGACTTGGTTTGTCCCGCTCAGTTATAGGCCGGAACTTTCGGGGCCACCACCGGAATCTTGAATCCGAGCCTGGCAATGAGTATGCTCATCAGTGGGGTCAGTATGTTGAAGATACAGCAGGGCGCATAGGCTAAGGTGCTCACACCAAGCACCGTTGACTGGGTGATGCCGCAGGAGTTCCACGGTATCAGCACCGAAGTCACCGAGATCGAATCTTCCATCGAACGGCTGAGAAGCCTGGCTTCGAGACGGTTGCGGCGATAGAGCGGGCGATACATGTTGCCTGTGATAATGAGCGAGAGATACTGGTCGGCAGTGGCGCAGTTCATGGCCAGACCGCTCGCCACGGTGGCGCTTACAATCCCCGTGCGGCGGCGCAGGCGGCTGGTAAACGCCTCGGTAAGACTTGTGAGCATACCTGTGCCTATCATGGCCGATCCGAAAATCATGGCGCTGAGCACCAGATAGACCGTAGGGAGCATACCGAGTATGCCGCCGGTAGCTGAGAGCTCGTCAAGAGCCCCATTGCCGGTCGACAGCGATGACCCGTTCCAGAGCGCAGGCAGCAGATCGGCCGCGCCAATTGACAGCTGCGGCTGGAGCAGGAAAATGCCCGCCGCGCCGAAAATCGTGGCCGCGGTCAGCACAAAGATCGTCTTTACTCGCATGATGATCAGCACAAGTGTCAGTGCCGGAATAGCCATTGTCCAGGGCGAGAGATTAAATGTCGATCCGAGCGCATCGAGCAGCGGAGCCGACTCCGGCGAGGGTGACAGACTGGAGGTCAGACCCACGGTCAGAAACACCAGCAGTGCTATGGTCATGGCCGGCACAGTGGTGAACATCAGATAGCGTATGTGGTCGAAGAGATCCACTCCGGCCGTCGACGAGGCCACCACCGTAGTGTCGCTCAGCGGAGAGACCTTGTCGCCGAAATAGGCCCCTGAGATTATAGCACCCGCAATCCAGGGATCGCTGTAGCCCATCACTTCGCCTATTCCCAAAAAGGCCACGCCGATGGTCGCGATAGTGGTCCATGAACTGCCCGTAGCCACGGAGATCACCGAACATACCGCGCAGGTGATTATCAGAAAGAACTTAGGCGACAGCAGATGAAGCCCGTAGGATATGAGCGTTGGCACCACCCCTGAAAGCATCCAGGTGGTGGCCACGGTGGCAATGCAGATCAGAATCGGCACAGCCGGAAGAATCTGGATGGCGCTGCGGCGCAGCCCGGTGATGAGGCTCCGGCGGGTGGCAATACCCCCTATGGCGCTGAGACCGAGCGAGAGAGCCGCCGCCGTCAGCAGTATCCACGGGCCGAGTTCCGAAACGGCATCGGCGCCACGGGCAATGATTACCGAAATGAGGGTAACGAGCAGAAAGGCGAGAGGGATGAGCGAGATTGTGACTGCGGGAGAGAGACGGCGGCCAAAAATTTTTGATCTGTTCAATTCAACTGACGGTTTATGAAAGTAAATATTCTTGGAAACTGTTGGAAACACATTGTTACTGCACGGCTGATCACAGCCTGACAGAGTCTGGTGGGATGAGGCTACACTTATCTTTTCGGACATCGACATGTCACTTGGAAGCACACATCGCGTTAATAATCGTGAAAAGCAATTCTGAATATCGCAGCGTCATCCTTTTCGTGCCTACAAAATTACAAAAAAATCCCCGATTGGCATTCGTTGCGGATCACAAACTCCGCTAAAAGGTCAAAAGGCATGTTAAAACCCCTTGCCCCCCTTCCGCTCAGTCTTGACATTCCCGCCCGCATCCCATCCGGAACCGTAAATCGGTGTCCTCGACCGGACACCCAATGCAAGATGAATAGCTAACCCGTGACACCTTTGCGCTCTGCGCTGCGGTGTCACGGGCTACGAGTAAATCTGCGTCCTCCGGACGCCCCCGCAGGCGGATGTTGTCCGCCGATGTGTCCCCCTGATGGTCTTGCGGGTAGCGGGTGTCCGTCAGGACACCGATTTAATAGTAGCCCCCGACACCGCAGCGCAGAGCGCGCAGGTGTCGGGGGTAAAATATATTCACGTAAATGAGGTGTCCGGACGAGGACACCGATTTACCGTTCCGGACGGCCCCATCGTGGGTATGCGTTCGCCAATATGGGTCTCCGGACGGCCCCGTGATCAGATCGCCTCGTCTTCAACGGTTTCGAGCAGGTCGGCATCAGTCGGCGCAGGAGAATCGGAAGTCGCGGCTTCGAGCTTCTTCATGATAGAGAAGATGAAAGCGGCCGAAACAAGACAGATGGTCACAAGGATACCCCAGAGCATCGCCGTCGAAATCTTGCCCCAGAGGAGCATCGGGATCGACACCAGATAGTTGCCCACAGCCGTAGCCGCGAACCAACCGCCCATCATCGAGCCTTTGAGTTTCGGAGGAGCCACCTTGCTGACAAAACTGATGCCCATCGGCGAAAGCAGAAGCTCAGCAAAAGTCAGCAGCAGATAAGTGGAAATAAGCCAGTTGGGCGACACTGACGCCGAGGTGCCGGTGATGGCCAGCGAACCGACGAGCATCACGCCGTAGGCCACGGCGGCCATGATCATGCCGTAGCCGATCTTGCGGGGAGCCGAAGGCTCGCTCTTGCGCTTGGCCAGCCAGCCGAAGAAGGCAAGCGAGAAGGGGGTGAGAGCCACTACATAGAATGGATTGAACTGCTGATACTCCTGCGGCTGGATGCCGGTGAGCGGATCGGGTGTCACAGAATAGAAATACCAGAGCGCCCAGCCCACCAGGCCGATGATGGCCACCGAGATCACGCGGCTGAGAGTGCCCTTCGACTGGAAGAGATTGAAGGCTGCATAGACACCTACGGCGATGCTCAGAAGAGCCCACACATTGAATCCGATGCGGGTCCAGCCGCTGGCTTCGGGCGAGGTGCAGCTCTTGGCGAATTCCGTCAGCGTAGCGCCGTTCTGGTGGAACACCATCCAGAAGAAGATCACCACTGCGAAGACGAGCAGCAGTGCCACCACTCGCTGCTTGGTCTGCGTCGGAGTGAGTTCCGGACCGCTTTCAGCCACAGCCTTTGCCGCTCCGGGCTGCTTCTTGTCGGTGAGGATATGGGCATAGGTGCGGCGTCCGAGGAAATAGATCAGGAAGCTGACTATGAGCGAGCCGCAGGCAATGGCAAAAGCATAGCTGTAGCCCGCCGAGAGGGTCGAGATATAGTTTGTGGCAAAAGCCGCGAGGTCGGTCCCGGCGTTCATGCCGTGGTCGGCCGCAGTGGTTATGAGTTCTGCACCGTTTTCCGCACCGTCGAGATAGGCGTTGCAGATAGCGGGCAGCGATGCGGCATAGGTCAGGCCCTGCGCCTTCATGGCGAGGTTACACATGGCTGTGGCCGCCATCGGAGCAAACATCGAGCCGATGTTGATGGCCATGTAGAAGAGCGAGAATGCCGCGTCGCGCTGTCCGCTGTAGCGGGCTTCGTTGTAGAGATCGCCCACCATCACCTGGAGATTGCCCTTGAAAAGGCCTGTGCCGCAGGCTATGAGCACGAGTGCGGCGCAGAGTATCACGAGCGAGGTGGTGCTGCGGATGTCAGTCGGGATGGCCATGACCATATAGCCGGCAAACATGACGGCCAGACCTGTGACCACACACTTGGAGAAGCTCCATTTGTCAGCCACCCAGCCGCCTATCAGAGGCATGAAATAGACAAGGGCGAGGAAGCCCGCATAGATCTGGCCCGACACGGTGGAGTCAAGGCCGAATTTGGCCTGCAGGAAGAGCAGGAAGATGGCAAGCATGGTGTAGTAGCCGAAACGTTCGCCGGTGTTGGCGAGCGCAAGCACATAGAGGCCTGCCGGTTGGTTTTTGAACATGGCGATTTTTGCAAAATATCGGAGAGGACCGCTGTGAGGGGTCCTCTCCGGGGTGAGAATTCAGTTATTATCGAGCATCAGTTATTTATGCTTTGGTGACACGTTCGAGCCAGTTTACCATGCCGAACATGACGCCCATCGAGATGATGCAGACTGCGAGGAAGACGCTCCAGCAGATCCACAGCGGCCAATTGTTATACATCAGCGGGCCGATCCAGAGCAGAAGATTGCCGAGGGCGGTAGCGCCGAGCCAGAGGCCCTGGCAGAGACCCTGCATGTGGGCCGGTGCCACTTTCGACACAAATGAGAGGCCTAAGGGCGAGATGAAGAGCTCGGCCACGGTCAGGAAGAAGTAGAGCAGGAGGAGCACCCACGGACCGGCCTTCATTGTGGCAGCTATCGCGTTGGGGAGTTCGCGGAACTCGATGCCTGAGGGATAGGCTTCGAAATATGAATAGAGGGCCAGGAAGAGGAAGGCCATGCCGGCCAGACCCATACCGATGGCGATTTTGCGCGGAGTGGAGATCTCGATGCCGGCGCGGCTCAGGGCGCTGAACATGAGCATTACAAGCGGGGTGAGTATGATCACGAAGAAGGGATTGGCTGCCTGCCAGATCTCAGGCGCGATGGATGAGGTGTCGACAAAGTCGCGGGCGAAGAGCGACAGCGATGTGCCGTTCTGGTGGAATGAGAACCAGAAGAAGATCACCACTCCGAGCACTGCGAAGAGGGCGGTCATGCGCTGCTTGATCTCCTTGGCCATTGCGCGGCGTTCCTCGTCGGAGATGCGCACTCCCTCGGCCTTGGCTTTCTTGCCGGGGGTGGGGAGGTTTTTCTTGACGCTCACAAAGATCAGGAGCGAGAGGAGCATGGCGCAGACAGAGGCGATGAACGAGTAGTGGATACCGGTGTTGAACACGTCGAGATACTGTGCGCAGAAGGCCTGGATGTCACCTGCGGCATTGCCTCCGGTCTCGGTGATGAGGGCATAGAGGTTGTTGAGGTTCTCGTTGCTCATTGAGTCGGTCACGCTCAGATACTCATGGCAGAGGGCCGGGAGCTTGGCATTGTAGGCCAAAGAGTGCACGCCGAGCCACCAGCTGCGGAGCATCGGGGCCACGAAGGGAGCCACCAGACCGCCCACGTTGATGAACACATAGAATATCTGGAAGCCGGAGTCGCGCTTCGAGGCATATTTGGGATTGTCATAGAGCTGACCCACGATGGCCTGGAGATTGCCCTTGAAAAGACCGTTGCCGAAGGCTATGAGGAAGAGGGCGAAACAGGTCATCGGCAGAAGCCATGAGATGTTGTCGGATGTCGAGAGGATCGGAATTGAAAGAATCACATAGCCGAGGGTCATGATAATGAGACCGTTGATGATGGTCCCCTTGTAGTTCTGGGTGCGGTCGGCAATGGCACCGCCCACAAGACTGAGCAGATAGATGCCGGCGTAGAAGAACGAGTAGACAAGCGCGCTGGTCTCCTCCGAGAGTCCGAATTTCGAACAGAGGAAGAGGACTAAGACGGCATTCATGATGTAGTAGCCGAATCGCTCGCCCATGTTGCTGAGTGCAGCAGGAATAAGGCCTTTGGGTTGGTCTTTGAACATAACGGATTGATTAGTTTGATTTGGGTATTGATTCAGGGGGTTAAGAAGCTGTTTTTAGAAAACTCTAAACCGGGTTCCGGCGCAGAGTTTCCGCAAAAATAAGCAAAATAATCATAATTTATAATATTCCGGTAGAAAAATGCTGCGGTGACGGGCCGATTTCTTACTTTTGCAGATGTCAACGGTCGCTTTTAACAAGATCTTAATGATAATGCAAAGATGAATAATGCAGATTTTCTGATACGTTTCAGCAGTCCCCGCTTGGGCTATGGCAGTGTTGTGCTTGACAATTCGGAACTTTTGGAGATACCTCAGGGTGTGTCGGTTGTGCTCGGCCCGAACGGTGCCGGCAAGTCGACTCTCGGCCTTGTGATGGAAAAAGGGCGCTATGCCTATGGCAACCGCCTCGAATTCGCCCGCCCCGACATGAAGGTCAGGATGCTGACGTTCACTGACATACATTCCTTTACCGGCATCGACGTGGTCAGCCACGAGCAACGCCTGGAGTCGACAGTCAATGACTTCGTGCCGACTGTCGCCGAGCTTGTAGGTCAGCTGGCCTCTGACGGCGAATGGCTGCGCCTCTGCGAGTCATTCGCCTTGCGCGATGTCATGGATAAACGCATCAACTATCTGTCGAGCGGCGAATTGCGCAAGCTGCTTGTGGTCAACGCCCTGCGTTCGCGCCCCGACCTGCTGGTGCTCGACAATCCCTACATAGGTCTCGACTCCGCCTCGCGCCTTGAACTCGATGCGGCCCTGCGCTCCCTCCCCGCGCGCGGCACCTCCGTGGTGATGCTGCTCTGCGATCCGGCCGACATTCCCGCCTACGCCGTAGCCGTGCTGCCGATGGACGGAAAGACTCTGCTGCCCCTCGTCACCGACCGGGCCGCGATTGACGCTCTGCGCTCTCAGGCTCCTGCCTGCGAGGAAATTGACACCTCGCAGATACCCCACCGTCCGGAAGCTGAAGGCGATGACTATGAAGTGGCCTTCTCGATCACCGACGGCCATGTGAGCTACGGCGACCGCCGGATCATCAGCGGTCTTGACTGGACAGTCAGGCGCGGCGAGCGCTGGGCGCTCACCGGTCCCAACGGCAGTGGCAAATCGCTGCTACTGAGCATGATTTGCGGAGACCACCCGCAGGCCTACGCCAACCGCATCACCCTCTTTGACCGTCGTCGCGGCAGCGGCGAAAGCATCTGGGAGATCAAAGACCGCATAGGCTACGTCTGCCCGGAGATGCAGCTCTACTTCCGCAGCCCTCTCCCGGTGGTCGATGTAGTGGCCCAGGGCCTGCGCTCGGCCCTCAACCGCTATGCCCGGATCACCGACAGTGAGCGCAGCGAAGCCCTCGCCTGGCTCCGGCTAATGGCCATCAGTCATCTCAAAGATCAGACCTTCGACCGACTCTCCTCAGGCGAACAGCGCATGGTGTTGCTGGCGCGGGCCTTCATCCGTCAGCCCCGACTGCTGATACTCGACGAACCGCTCCACGGCCTCGACGCTCCCGCCAAACAGCGCATCCGCCGCCTGACAGACCTCCTGACCGGGCGCAACTCCACCTCACTTATCTTCGTCAGCCACTACCCCCACGAAATCCCCTCCGGAGTCAGCCACACAAAAACGCTGATGAAAATGTAGACATATGAAACCTTGAAAATATGGCAAAGCGAATAGTTACGAGAATCGGCGATATATTCTGCGTTGAATTGGGTAATGGCTACAAGAGCTATTTCCAATACATGCTTAAAGACTGTCATTATCTTGGAGGTGCTGTTATCAGAGCCTTTAAGACTAATTATCCGGTTGAATATGAGCCTAAAATAGAAGAAATTGTCAAAGATGAGGTTGCTTTTCATGCACTTACATATCTTCGTGCCGGGATAGATGAGAATACATGGTATAAAATCGGAAATTCCAAAGAAATAGGACAGGAAGAGCTTAAAAGTTTTGTGTTTGGGCTTCCACAGGAGGAGGATACCACCATTGGATATGAAAAAGCAAATGAACTGGATGCAAATATGGAGCCATATGAACATTGGTATGTTGGCTATGCCGGATGTGAAAGAAAAGATATCGGGAAAATTCCTGAATTTTTGAAGTCGATCATTGAGTGTGACGGCGTTTTGCCTTATACGTGTATCGTGGACCGTATCAGATATGGATACTATACATGGACAATGACTTTTTATGATGAAGTCAAGCGCAAGCCTTGGCCGTGGGTAGACAGTTATGTTCGGAAAGCCGACCGTCTTACCCGTGAAACGACTTATTTTCATTTCCACGGAAGCCGTGCTGTCAGAGAGGTTATTGTTGACTGCGATGGCAATATGACGCGATTGTCCTGCGAAAATCCTGTGGATGGCTGCCACTCACTTTATGCCGGAGATTTCGGCGAAATCAATTGGCGCTACAAAGAATTCATCACCGAGGATGCGTTTGAAGATGTATGGAATAAATCAGATAAAAGCAGATAATGACATCCGTCCGATGGACATATATTTTTAAGAAACATTGAAAATATGGCAAAGCGAATAGTTACGAAAATCGGCGATATATTCTGCGTTGAATTGGGTGATGGCTACAAGAGCTATTTCCAATATATCGCCAACGATATGACGCAGTTGAATAGTTCTGTCATTCGGGCTTTTGTTGGACGCTATCCGATGGATTATCAGCCGGACATGGATGAACTGGTTAAATCAGAAGTGGCGTTTTATGCCCATACGGTACTTAGGATCGGGCTTGTGGGCGATCATTGGTATAAAGTAGGCAAAAGCAAAGATTTGGGCCTTGATAGACTGGCTTCAGCGTGGTTTGTCGGTGAGTCTTCAACTGTCTATAATCCTGAAACAGACAAATTTGACGACGTTGATCCGTTGGAACATTTTTATGTATGGCATTGTAACGAATCGCATATTCCCATCGGAAAAATGACTCCGGAAATCTCGGAAAGCCCGATGACAACAAATGGCAGTGTCCTGTCATGGTTCAGAATTGTTGAAAGAATCAAATATGGATATACTTCAGCAGATCTCTATTTAAACAGATATGTTAAACAAAAACCGTGGCCGTGGGTGGAGAGTTATCTGACTTACTTTGACCGCATGGCGAGACTCCGGTATTATTTTCATTTCAAAGGAGAGAAAATCTGCAGGGAAGTAATACGGACATCAGATGGAAATTTCATAAATTTATCCGAAAACGATCCGGAAAAAGATGGTTACGCTCTTTTTACGGGATCTTTTGGCGATATAAGCTGGTGTGCGTGGAATGTCACAAGCGAAAAATTCAATACTATCTGGGATAAACATCATGGCAAAGAGAGTTAAAATAAAAATAGGCGATGTGTTCTGCCAGGAACATGGTGACGGCTACAAGAGCTATTTCCAATATATTGCGGATGACAGCGAGAAAGATGGTTGTCCGGTGATCAGGATTTTCAAAACCCGCTATGCGGTAAGTGAAAATCCCGGAATCGAGGACGTAATCTCATCAGAGGTGGGGCTGTATGTACATACGGATGTCGTGTCAGGAAGTGAGTTTGGAGGCGGATGGTATAAGGTTGGCGAAAGTGCCGATCTCGGTCTTGACGGACTGGCATTAGCCCGTTTTGTTGAGCTTGGCGACAAAAGCGACGACGAAGGAGAATGGTCCATAGATAAATTAAGCCGACTGGACCCCTATGAAGAATGCTTTGTCTGGCGTTGCGATGAACCACGTGAGAATATCGGTCCGGTCAATCCGGGCGACTGGATAGCCGGTGATGCTTTTGACGGCTCTGTTTATCTGTGGCCCAAGACAGTAGAACTGATAAAGACCGGTTATATAACACAGCGGATTGAAATGGCCCTGATTGATGATATTGTGAAACGGCGTGCATGGCCGTGGGTCGACAGTTATACAAGCCTTATCGACCCGTTGACGAAGTTTCAGTATTATTTCCATTTTCATGGAGATAACCTTGTCTGTGAAGTAATCGAAAAGCCTGACGGTAATACAGTGTGCCTGTCACCTGACAAGCCGATAGCGGATGGCTGCTCTCTTTTTGACGGGAAATTTGGAGATATAGGGTGGCACAGTCATGAATTTATCGGAAAAGAAAAATTTGAGTCAGTTTCGGATAAATGTGAACGGGATTCAACAGCCCCTGCCGGCAACGGTGGTTTCTTGCGCGGACTCCGTGACAGACTATGCGGCCGATAGGTGTCCGTGCGGGGGCCGGACGGCTGCTATTGCCGTTGACGAATTTTAAACGACCTCTAACTTTTGATTTTCGGATGGAATTCTGTAATTTTGCACAGTTATTACTCTCTCCCTCCGCATACCGCAATCAATAATCTTACAATTTCTATAACATCATGGCAAAGAAAGCATTGTTAATGATTCTCGACGGATGGGGAATCGGCAATCACTCCAAGAGCGACGCTATTTTCTCTACTCCTACTCCCTACTGGGACTATCTCGTAAAAACCTACCCCCACAGCGAGCTTCAGGCTTCAGGCGAAAACGTCGGTCTGCCTGACGGACAGATGGGCAACTCGGAAGTGGGCCACCTCAATATCGGCGCCGGCCGCGTGGTCTATCAGGACCTCGTGAAAATCAACAAGGCATGTGCCGACGGCTCTATCCTCGAAAATCCTGAGATTGTAGATGCCTTCTCCTATGCCCGCGACAACGGCAAGGCCATCCACTTCATGGGCCTCACCAGCGACGGCGGTGTGCACTCTTCGCTCGACCACCTCTATGCCCTCTGCGACATAGCCGCTAAATACGGTCTCGAAAAGGTCTACATCCACTGCTTCATGGACGGCCGCGACACCGACCCCCGCAGCGGCAAGGGCTTCATCGAGCAGCTCGAAGCCCACTGCGCCAAGTCGGCCGGCAAGATCGCCTCGATCATAGGCCGCTACTACGCTATGGACCGCGACAAGCGCTGGGAGCGCGTCAAGGTTGCCTATGACCTTCTGGTGAAAGGCGAGGGCAAGCAGGCGACTGACATGGCCAAGGCCGTGCAGGAAAGCTATGACGAGGACGTGACCGACGAATTCATCAAGCCCATCAACAACGCGGCTGTCGACGGAACAATCAAGGAAGGCGACGCTGTGATCTTCTTCAACTACCGCAACGACCGCGCAAAGGAGCTCACCGTGGCCCTCACACAGCACGACATCCCCGAAGCCGACATGAAGGTGATACCCGGCCTGCAGTACTACTGCATGACCCCCTACGACGCATCCTTCACCGGTGTCCACATCCTCTTCCCCAAAGAAAACGTTGAAAACACCCTCGGCGAATATCTCTCAAGCCTCGACAAGAAGCAGCTCCACATAGCCGAGACCGAAAAGTATGCCCACGTGACATTCTTCTTCAACGGCGGACGCGAGCAGCCCTACGAAGGCGAGGAGCGCATCCTCGTGGCATCGCCCAAGGTGGCAACCTACGACCTCAAGCCCGAAATGAGCGCCTATGAGGTGAAAGACAAGCTCGTGGAGGCAATCAGGGAAGAGAAATATGACTTCATCGTGGTCAACTACGCCAACGGCGACATGGTGGGCCACACCGGAGTCTACGAAGCTATCTGCAAGGCTGTAAAGGCCGTTGACGAATGCGTGAAAGACACCGTAGAGGCTGCCAAGGAAGCCGGCTATGAGGTGATCATCATCGCTGACCACGGCAACGCCGACAACGCCATCAACGCCGACGGCACCCCCAACACCGCCCACTCGCTCAACCCCGTGCCCTGCATCTACGTGACCGACCGCGCCGGTGCTACAGTGGCCGACGGCAAACTCGCCGACGTGGCTCCCACCATGCTGAAAATCATGGGCCTCGAACAGCCTAAGGAGATGACCGGCCACGCCCTCATCGGCTGACAGGCCGAGCCAGCATCTACCACACCCTCCACTTGACCTCACAGATGGAATCCATAAAACAACTCTACAAGATAGGCCACGGCCCCTCCAGTTCCCACACTATGGGGCCGCTCAAAGCCGCGCAGGAGTTCGGAGCCAGCTATCCGGAGGCCGCATCCTTTAACGTGACCCTTTTCGGTGCCCTCGCAGGCACCGGAAAGGGCCACATGACAGATGTGGCTATCCTCGGAGAGCTTCAGAAGACAGCTCCGACCACAATCCTGTGGGAACCCTCGGTGTTCCTTCCCTTCCACCCCAACGGCATGACTTTCGTGGCCCTCGGCGCTGACGGCAGCGAACTGGGCCGCGACACGGTCTACTCGATCGGCGGCGGCGACATTGTCCACGAGGGCGAGGAGCGTCCCGACGCAAAGACCGTCTATCCCCTGAGCCGTATCTCCGACATCCTGGACTGGGCCGACAAGTCGGGCAAGAGCTTCTGGGAATACGTCGACGAATATGAAGACAGCGACGTCTGGGACTATCTGCGTGAGGTCTGGCAGGTGATGAAAGAGGCCGTAGAGCGCGGCATCGACGCCGAAGGGGTGCTCCCCGGAGGCCTCGGAGTGCGCCGCAAGGCCGTCAGCTACTATCTCCACGCCTCAGGCCACAACGACAGCCTGCGCAGCCGCGGCCTGGTTTACGCCTATGCCCTCGCCGTCAGCGAGGAAAACGCATCGGGCGGCAAGATCGTCACCGCACCCACCTGCGGGTCATGCGGAGTGCTCCCGGCTGTCCTCTATCATCTCTCGACCTCGAAAGGCTTCAGCGACAAGCGCATACTCCGCGCCCTTGCCACCGCCGGACTATTCGGGAGCGTGGTCAAGTGCAACGCCTCTGTCTCAGGAGCCGAAGTGGGCTGTCAGGGCGAAGTCGGAGTGGCCTGCGCTATGGCCGCCGCAGCCGCCAGCCAGCTCTTCGGCGGAACCCCCGCCCAGATCGAATATTCGGCCGAGATGGGACTCGAACACCACCTCGGACTCACCTGCGATCCGGTGTGCGGGCTGGTGCAGATACCCTGCATCGAGCGCAACGCCTATGCCGCCGCCCGCGCGCTCGACAGCAACCTCTACGCATCCTTCTCCGACGGCCGCCACTCGGTCAGCTTCGACCGCATTGTCGAGGTGATGAAGCAGACGGGCCATGACCTGCCGTCGATCTACAAAGAGACCGCCCAAGGGGGCCTGGCCGCTATAAAATAGTCTTAAAAAAATTCAGATGGCATGACACGCAAATATGATTTTCTTGTGATCGGCTCAGGCATAGCCGGCATGAGTTTTGCCCTTAAGGTCGCTTCAAAGGGCAAAGTGGCCCTGATATGCAAGACCACTCTCGATGAAGCCAACACGGCCCTCGCCCAGGGCGGAGTGGCTTCGGTCACCAACCTCGAAGTAGACGATTTCGAGAAACACATCAACGACACAATGATAGCCGGCGACTGGCTCAGCGATCCTGAAGCTGTCAGAAAGGTTGTCACCGAGGCTCCCGGACAGATACGTGAGCTTATCAACTGGGGCGTTGACTTCGACAAGAAGGAAGACGGCAGCTTCGACCTCCACCGCGAAGGCGGCCACTCGGAGTTCCGCATCCTCCACCATGCCGACAACACCGGATTCGAGATCCAGGAATCGCTCATCAAGGCTGTCAGGTCGAACCCCGACATCGACATCTTCGAACATCATTTTGCCATCGAGATCATCACCCAGCACCATCTGGGCAAGATAGTGACCCGCCGCACACCTGACATAACATGCTACGGAGCCTACGTGCTCGACACGCAGACAGGCGAGGTCGACACCTTCCTCTCGCGCATCACCCTCATAGCCACCGGCGGTGTAGGTGCCGTCTATCAGACCACCACAAATCCGCTCGTGGCCACCGGCGACGGCATCGCTATGGTCTACCGCGCCAAAGGCACCGTCAAGGACATGGAATTCATCCAGTTCCACCCCACGGCCCTCTATCATCCCGGCGACCGCCCGAACTTCCTGATCACCGAGGCCATGAGAGGCTACGGCGCAGTGCTCCGCAACCTCAAGGGCGAGGAGTTCATGCACAAGTATGACCCCCGCCTCTCGCTCGCCCCGCGCGACATTGTGGCCCGCGCCATCGACTCGGAGATGAAGCTCACCGGCGATGACCACGTGTATCTCGACGTGACCCACAAAGACCCCGAAGAGACCCGCCGCCACTTCCCCAACATCTATGCCAAATGCCTCTCGCTCGGCATCGACATCACCAAAGACTACATACCCGTGGCTCCCGCCGCCCACTATCTCTGCGGAGGCATCAAGGTCGACTCCAACGCCGAGTCGTCGATCAGGCGCCTCTACGCCGTGGGCGAGTGCTCCTGCACAGGCCTGCACGGCGGCAACCGCCTAGCATCCAACTCGCTGATCGAGGCTGTGGTCTATGCCGATGCAGCTGCCAGACACGCCATTGCCAACGCCTCGCACTACGAGTGGCGCACCGATGTGCCCTCCTGGAACGACGAAGGCACACGCCACCCCGAAGAGATGGTGCTCATCACCCAGAGCATCAAGGAAGTAAACCAGATCATGGGCACCTACGTGGGCATAGTCCGCTCCAACCTGCGCCTCGACCGCGCCTGGAACCGCCTCGACATTCTCTATGAGGAGACCGAGAAGCTCTTCAAGCAGTCAAAAGCCTCGCGTGAGATCTGCGAGCTGCGTAATATAATTAATGTTGGCTACCTGATCATGCGCCAGGCCAAGGAGCGCAAGGAGTCACGCGGCCTGCACTACACGGTTGACTATCCGCCCGTGCCACGCGGACAGCACGGAGAGTGATCCCCCCTCTGACATTTCCGACCGCCTGGCTGTTATAAGTTGTTATAATAGGTATAATGATCCTGATCCGAAAGATAATATTCCTCCTCATACTGACGGCTGTGACGGTGGCCGCGCCTTCGGTGGCGCAGGCCGCCGGCGCCGCTCAGGCGCTGCCTGACGGCCCTGAGACCGATGTCGAGGTGGGCGACGGCAGGGTCAAGCCGATCCGCGGCTATTACTTTTTCGACGGCGAGGACGGCGAGCAGACCCTGATGCTGGTGCTCGCCGATGTCACCGTGTTTCCTCCCCTCAAGTTCAAAAACAAGAAGGAGGAGGAGTTCTACTGGAAAACCGTGCGCGATGTCAAAAAGACGCTCCCCTATGCCAAACTCATCTGCGAGACGCTGATCGAGACCTATGAATACATCGAGACATTCCCCACCCAGAAGGAGCGCGAGGAGCATCTGAAACGCATGGAAGGGGAGGTGTTCAAGCAGTATAAGCCTGCCTTGAAGAAGTTTACCAAGTCGCAGGCCCAGATGCTTGTCAAGCTCATAAACCGCGAGACCAACCAGTCGAGCTACAATATTCTGAAAGCATTCCTCGGCAGTTTTCGCGCCGGATTCTGGCAGACCTTCGGCCGTCTCTTCGGCGTGAATCTCAAGACGGATTATAACCCCGACAAGGACCGCAAGGATGCCATAGTGGAGCGCGTGGCCACAATGGTCGAACTCGGCCAGCTCTAACCCGCAGCCCGTGGCCTGTCCGGAGCACACCTGGCGGACATGTTGAGGTCCCGGTCCGTTCGGGTTTGTAAATCGGTGTCCTTGACCGGACACCACATTTGCGTGAATATCTTTACCCCCCGACACCTGCGCGCTGTGCGCTACGGTGTCGGGGGCTACTATTAAATCGGTGTCCTGTCGGACACCCGCCCGTGGGGTGATCAGTGGGCGAAGAAGACGATGAGCCAGGTGGAGATTGACATGTAGATGAGCATGCCGATGATGTCGTTGGTGATGGAGATAAAGGGGCCCGTGGCTATGGCGGGGTCGATTTTCAGTTTCTCAAGCGTGAGGGGCACGAAGGTGCCGAAGACCGAGGCGAACATCACCACACAGAATATCGAGATTGACACGGCGAAGGTGGTGACCTCATGGCCGGCTCCGAGGGTGAAGAAATTGTAGAGGAATACCAGCAGGGCTATGATGCTGCCGTTGAGCAGTCCGACGCCGAGTTCCTTGAGCAGCTGGCGCGAGGATTTCTTGATGTCGAGCGAACCGTTGGCGAGGCCCTGCACCACGATTGCCGATGACTGGGTGCCGACGTTTCCACCCGTTCCGCCGATCAGGGGGATGAAGAGGGCCAGGGCCGGATCGACCACGAATCCACCTTCGAAACGTCCGAGAATCACTGAATTACACAGTCCTCCCACCATGCCGATGAGGAGCCAGGGCAGGCGTGCTTTGGTCTGGGCGAAGAGTTTGTCGTCGCTCTCTACGTCGCCTGACAGACCCGATGCCAGCTGGTAGTCACGTTCGCTTGAGTCACGCACCTTGTCCATGACGTCGTCGACGGTTATGCGTCCAAGCAGACGGCCTATGGAGTCGATGACCGGCATGGCCACAAGGTCATATTTTTCGAAATCGAGGGCCACATCGTCAATCGGCGTGTCGGCCTTCACGGCCACCGGATCGGTCTCCATCACGTGGCGTATTTTCGACACCGAGGGGTGGGTGATGAGTTTTTTCAGCGGGAGGGTGCCGCGCAGACGGTCTTCGTTGTCAACCACATAGACGTAGTAGACCTCGTCCATGTCCTCGGCCTGCATACGCATCTGTTTGATGCATTCGGGCATGCTCCAGTTTTCGTTGACCACTATCATTTCGGTGCCCATGAGGCCGCCGGCAGTGTCTTCGTCATATTTCAGAAGGTCGATGATATCGCCGGCCTGCTCGACGTCGTCGATGTGGCTGAGGATCTTCTCGCGGTCATCCTCGTCGAGCTCCTGGATGATGTCAACGGCATCGTCGGTGTCAAGGTGTTCGATCTGCTTGGCGATGTCGGCCACGTCCATCTTAGAGAGGAGCTTGGCGCGGTCATCCTCGTCGAGTTCCATGAGCACATCGGCCTGCATCTCTTCGTCAAGAAGTTTGAAAAGATATTCGGCTTCTTCGAGGTCGAGATCCTGATAGAGTTCGGCAATGTCGGCCGGGTGGAGATCGGCGAGTTCCTCGCGGGCCGCGGTGTCGGCGCGGTCATGGATTATTTTGCGGAGATGTTCGAGATATTCGGGGGTGAATTCTTTCATGGTGCGAGGCTTTTGGAGTGGTGCTTGTGGGGTAAGACTTCCGTTGGTTTGCTCATTCGGGGCGCCATGTCAGAGGGTCATTCAGTCCTGACGGGCGCATGAGGCGATGAGCCGTGTGAGCTCTATGAACTGCTTGACAGTGAGCTGTTCGGGGCGCATGGAGAGCAGCGGGTCGTCAGGCAACGGCACTCCGGCCGGGAAGAGTCCGCGCAGGGAGTTGCGTAGGGTTTTGCGCCGCTGGCCGAAGGAGGTCTTCACCACGGTTTTGAACAGACGGTCGTCACAGCCGAGGTCGGTCACGCCGTTGCGGGTCATTCTGATGACTCCGCTTTTGACTTTCGGGGGCGGGTTGAACACGTTCTCGCTCACCGTGAAGAGGTATTCCACGTCATACCAGGCCTGTAGCAGTACGCTCAGGATGCCTCTGGCCTTTGTGCCCGGAGCGGCAGCGAAGCGTTCGGCCACTTCGCGCTGGAGCATTCCGGAGCAGCAGACCACCTGGTCGCGGTAGTCGAGCACATGAAAGAAGATCTGTGATGAGATGTTATATGGGTAATTTCCGATCACGCAGAATTTCTGTCCGTCGGGATAGGTCTGCGCCAGATCGAGCCTCAGAAAATCGGCATCGAGGATGCGCCCCGACAGTTCGGGGTAGTTGTAGCGGAGATATTCTATGCTCTCGCCGTCGATTTCGGCCACTTTTACGTCGTGGCCGCCGGCAATGAGATATTTGGTTAGCACGCCCATTCCGGGGCCTACCTCCATCACGGGCAGTCCCTTGAAGTCATCGAGGGTCGAAGCAATGCGGGCGGCAATGCTTTCATCGGTCAGAAAGTGCTGTCCGAGAGCTTTTTTCGGGCGCACCGGTGAGCCAGCTCCGGCTCCGCCGCGGTTTTTTCTGTTTACTGCCATAGTTTTTCTGCGATACGTGATTTCCAACTGCAAAGATAAGCCTTTTCGGCGATATTTGCGATATTCAACATCAATTTGCTTATTTTAAGCGCACGGCTCTTTCATTTAAAAATGCTTGGAATTTTCAAAGTGCATGACTGATAGTTAGTTAAAAGTCATTAACCCTTTTATCCAAAATGAGATTAATACAGCCATTGCGTAACTGCTACATATAACTACTTGATTAACAGTGGCGCATTGTAGCATCAAAGTTAAATGAAAGAGCCGTGTTTTAAGCGGTCGTGAGGCAACCATAGGCGGTGGAGGGTGGTTTTATAGATGAACGTGAATTCAACATCACGCTTCATCAAGGTAGCCTCCCGCCACAGGCATCAGGCTATAAGCGAAGAGCAGAGCTCGAACCTCAATTCGGCTCTCTCTGCCCCGATTGAAGGTTTCTAAACCGTAGAAACCTTAGAGAGGCGGCACCAAAAGCCCGCCTCCCGACTTTTTATTACCCAGCCCGGCAGTGGAACCAGCGTCCCGCCGGGCTTTTTCGTGCGCCCGCCGGCGGGCCGTCAGGAATCCGTCATGGCGGACACCCGCCGATCGCGGGGCCATCCGGGGCGGTAAATCGGTGTCCTCGACCGGACACCACATTGGCATGAATGTCTTTTTCCCCCCGACACCTACGCGCTTTGCGCTGCGGTGTCGGGGGCTACGTGTAAACCGGTGTCCTGGCGGACACCCGCTGTCCGCGGTCCGTCCGAAATCCGTCATGTGGACATCCGCCACCCGTGGCCCGTCCGAAATCCGTCATGCGGACATCCGCCACCCGTGGCCCGTCCGGAAGGCGTCATGGCTGACACCCGCTGTCCGGCCGGCCTGGCGTCCGGAGGACGCAGATTTACTCGTAGCCCGTGACACCGCAGCGCAAGGCGCGCAGGTGTCACGGGTTAGCTATTACCCCGGTAAAGGGGTCCGGTCGAGGACACCGATTTACGGCTCTGGACGGCCTGTCTCCGCATTATCGCACTCTTTCGGGGGCCGGGTGTTGTATCTTTGCAGAAGTTCTTTCCGATATGGATTTCAATAACCTTTTAACCTTTCAACCATGTTTTGAAGCTATGAAAACCACTGTTTCCGGCAATAATACCAAGGTAAAAAGACAGAAGCGTCAGGCCGAGCCCAAACGCCCTGTGTCACAGAAGTTTTATGACGACATCAGCAATCGCGTCGGCATAGCCACGTCATATCTCTGTGACCACAGAACCCAATATCTTATGATCATGCACATTATCGACGGCTATATGGCCGGCGGCCCGGCTCCTGTCAGGTCAGACGGCATTGACGCGCTGATGACTTTTGCTCTTTTGCGGCCTGAGATTGACAAGGCTATGGCGCGCTCACGCCGTGCGCGCGAGGCTGCTGCGCGCCGGCGTGAAGCAAAAGCGGCCGCCCGGACGAGGCAGCCGCTTGATGGTGATGATGTGTCTCAGCAGGCAGAGGTGCCCGTGACAGACGGTGACAGATCAGTAGCCGGTGGCCTTCATGGTGAGACCGGTGGTTTCCTGGAGTCCGAAGAGCAGGTTCATGGTGTGGACCGCGTTGCCGGCGCCTCCCTTGAGGAGGTTGTCGATCACGGCTGTGATGAGCAGCTTGCCTCCGATCTTGTCGAGGTGGATGATGCACTTGTTGGTGTTGACCACGTCTTTCAGGTCAGGAATCTTGGAGGTGATGAACGTGAAGTTGTGGTCGGCGAAGTATTCGCTGTAGATCCTGATGATCTCGGTGAGCTCCAGCGGGCAGTCGAGATAGCTGACTGCCATTATGCCGCGCGAGAATGAACCGCGCATCGGCAGCATGTGGATCTGTGAGTCGAAGCTCTGCTGCATGGCTCTGAGCACCTGAAGTATCTCAGGCATCTGCGGATGGGCAAAGGGGCGGTAGACCACCATGTTGTCGTTGCGCCAGGCATAGTGGGTTGTGGGCCGGCGTTCGGCTCCTTCGCTTGTGGCTCCGGTGACGATGGTGGTGTGGATGTCGGAGTTGAGCAGCAGGTTTTTGGCCAGGGGTATCAGCGAGAGTTCCACGGCCATTGCGAGGCAGCCGGGATTGGCCACATGCTTGGCTCCGCGCACCATCGGCTTGCGGTTCAGTTCTGAAAGACCGTAGACAAAGTCATGCGAGCCGTCCTCGATGCGGTGGTCGCGGGCGAGGTCTATGATCTTGAGGTCTTCCGGTATGGTGTGGGTTTCGATGAACTCACGGGTTTTGCCTGCGGGGCGGCAGCAGAAGAGGACGTCGATGTTTTTCAGGTCGATCGTGTTTGAGAAGCTCATGTCGATCTCGCCGTGAAGTCCCTGGTGGACGTCGACAATGCGCTGTCCGGCCACGGTGCGGGAGTGGACCCACTTCAGTTCGACGTCGGGGTGGTTGAGGAGAATTCTGACCAACTCTCCGGCGGCATAACCGGAACCGCCGATGATTCCTACGCGTATCATGGTTCTGTTTCGATAGATTCTGTGTGAGAGATACTGTGTGTGTGAGGATTGATGTCCGGTTGACTATGCTTCGGGGAGGCTGATGGTCTCGATGCCGCGGGTGATGCGTCTGACGGTCTCTTCGAGGCCCAGCAGTTCGGTGATGTCGAAGATGTGGGGCCCCTTGCATTCGCCCACCAGGGTCAGGCGGAAGGCGTTCATGACGTTGCCGAGATGATAGCCCTTGGCTGCCACCCATTCGAGCACCGGGGGCTCGGCTGCGGCAGAGCTGAAGTCGGGGAGGGCGCGGAGCTGTTCGATGAGTTCGGCGAGCAGCTGCGGTGTTTCAGGCTTCCAGCGCTTCTTGATGTCTTTTTCCGCATAGGTCTCAGGGGCCTTGAAGAAGAATTTCGACTGGTCCCAGAGCTCGGCCACGAAGTTGACACGGCCCTTGACGAGGCTGATGACGCGGGTTATGTAGTCGTCGCCGAAATCGTCGGGGTTCACGCCGTTGGCTTCCAGCACAGGGCGGAAGAGGCGGGTCAGTTCGGCATCGGGAGTGGCCTGGATGTATTCGTGGTTGAACCAGCGGCCCTTGTCGAAGGCAAACTTGGCGCCTGAGCGGGAGCAGTGGTCGAAAGAGAATTTGCTGATAAGTTCGTCCATCGACATGATCTCGGTGTCATCGCCGGGGTTCCAGCCGAGCAGGGCGAGGAAGTTGATTACAGCCTCAGGCAGATAGCCCGACTCGCGGTAGCCCGACGAGATAGCTCCGGTCTTTGGATCGTGCCATTCGAGGGGGAAGACAGGGAAGCCGAGGCGGTCGCCGTCGCGCTTCGAGAGTTTGCCTTTGCCGTCGGGCTTGAGCAGCAGGGGCAGGTGCACGAAGTCGGGGCGCGTGTCGGCCCAGCCGAATGCCTCGTAGAGAAGCACGTGGAGGGGTGCCGAGGGGAGCCATTCCTCACCGCGGATCACGTGGGAGACTTCCATCAGGTGGTCGTCGACAATGTTGGCCAGGTGATAGGTGGGCAGATCGTCGGCGCTCTTGTAGAGCACTTTGTCATCGAGGATCGAAGAATTGATGGTCACCTTTCCGCGGAGCAGGTCGTTGACCTCCACGTCGCGGCCCGGCTCGATTAGGAAGCGGACCACGTAGGGAGTGCCGCCGTCGATCAGGCTTTTCACCTCCTCGGCGGGAAGAGAGAGTGAGTTGCGCATTCCCAGACGGGTCGAGGCGTCATACTGGAAATTGGGGGTTGCGGCACGGGCTGCTTCGAGTTCCTCAGGGGTGTCGAAGGCAATGTAGGCCTTGCCGTTGTCGAGGAGCTGCTTCACATACTTGCGGTAGATGTCGCGGCGCTCGCTCTGCTTGTAGGGCCCGAAGTTGCCGCCTTCGCGCACACCTTCGTCGATCTTGATGCCGAGCCATGCAAGCGATTCATTGATATAGTCCTCGGCACCGGGCACAAAACGGTTCGAATCAGTGTCCTCGATGCGGAGAATCATGTCGCCGCCGTGACGGCGTGCAAAAAGATAATTGTAAAGGGCGGTGCGGACGCCGCCGATATGAAGAGGCCCTGTGGGGGAGGGGGCGAATCTCACTCTAACTTTGCGGTCCATATTTGACTGTGGTTTATTTGAGTGGCAAATTTAGTAAAAAACTATGTAAAAAGCGAATTAAAAATGTCAACGAAAGGACTTATAACTACAAGGCTTTTTACGATTTCAATAATTCGGAATTGTAAAGACGAAATAATTTATCTAATTTTGTGAACTATAAGTATTGAATCATCCAATGAGAAAAAATATAGAAAATCTGTTTAAATTTAAATTCCCGGACTTTCCATGCAATAATGAAAAGCTGTCTTGTAACTACTCTAATGAGGACAAGTTAGCAATAATAAGTCATTATGTTCATAGGTTGGATGATACTGTAGATATGGATATTGCGGCTTATTCTGAAAGATGTCTTGATTTATATTACAGACATGCAGATTCAGAACAGAAAGAGGCTGACAATTGTGTGGCTGAACCACAATTGTCTTATGGTCTTTTTAAAGAGTTCTTAGATATACCGTTCCCGGCGCCACGAAATACAGAGTTTACATTTATAGACTTGTTTGCCGGTATGGGAGGTTTCAGATTGGCTATGCAGGCGCACGGAGGGAAATGTGTCTTTTCTTCCGAATGGAATAAATTTGCTCAAAGAACATATTTTGCGAATTTTGGTGAAGTTCCTTTTGGTGATATAACAAAGGAATATGTCAAGGGTTATATTCCTGAAAAATTCGATGTCCTGTGTGCTGGATTTCCATGTCAGCCTTTTTCAATAGCCGGAGTTTCTAAAAAGAATAGTCTTGGACGTGAGACAGGATTCAAGGATAAGGCCCAAGGTACGTTGTTTTTTGATGTGGCTGAAATTATATCACGTCATAGACCAAAGGCTTTTTTTCTTGAAAATGTGAAGAATCTGGTGTCGCATGACAAGGGTAATACCTTTGCGGTTATCAAAGGTACTCTTGAAGAACTGAATTATACTCTCCATTATCTTGTAATGGATGGGCAGGATTATGTTCCGCAACACAGAGAGCGAATAATTATGGTAGGTTTTGATAAATCCGTTTTTCATGGGCAGGAAGACTTTCAATTCCCCCCTGTGGGTAGAGGAGATCACTCTATGACGGAAATATTGGAATCGGCAGTGGATGATAAGTATGTTCTGAGCGATAAGCTTTGGTCATATTTGAAAAATTATGCAGACAAGCATAAAGCAAAGGGCAATGGATTTGGTTTCGGCCTGGTTGATATCAAAGGTATTTCCAGAACTTTGAGTGCCCGTTACTATAAAGACGGCTCGGAAATACTGATTCCTCGTGGAGAGGGGATGAATCCTCGGAGGCTTACTCCTCGTGAATGTGCCAGACTGATGGGTTATCCGGATGAGTATAGACTTGATCAGGTTTCTGATGTCCAAGCGTATAGGCAATGCGGTAATTCGGTCGTTGTTCCGTTGATAACCGCAGTCGCTGAACAAATAATTAAAGTATTGAAGAAAAATGAACAATCTGCTTGAGTCTGCTATAAATGCAATACAGCGTTCGGAGAAGGCATGGTGCCGTTATATAACAGCGAATGATACAGGTCAGACCGGTGGACATCAATCGGGTTTCTATGTGCCGAAATGTGCTGCTCCGTTATTGTTCGATGAATTAGGACGTAAAGGCGAGAACAAAGAAAAGACTGTCAGCATCCTGTGGCAAGATGATTTTTATACTACAAGCCGTATGAAATATTACGGTCAGAGGACAAGAAATGAATACCGTATCACCCGATTCGGGCGCGATTTTCCGTTCCTGAATGACGAATATATAGGGTCATTGCTTATTTTGAGCAAAATGACAGATTCTGATTATGTAGCTTATGTGTTATCCTCAGATGATGATATAGATGGGTTCTATGCTTACTTTAATCTTAGCCCGAATGAAACTAATCAGCTGATAACCGCTGGAGGCACTGATCCGGATAAGAAATTGGAGATGTTTTTTCAGGAACATGTGCGTGAATTGGATGATTTTCCGACAACCTTACAGATGTCTTCGCTGGCTCAATTGAACTTTAATAAGGCTCATTCGATCAGTAAATCCGATTTTATAAAGTCGCCTGATTCATTGCTCCTTTCTTGGCTCGATGCAGAATATAGACTTTTTAGACTTATAGAAGAAAAAATATATTCCGGCAAACTCAAAAACGCATTTGAATCTGTCGATGAATTTGTCAGGATCGCCAATGAAGTATTGAACCGGAGGAAATCCAGAGCGGGAAAATCTCTTGAACATCATTTGTCAGAGTTATTCTCAAAGAACGATCTTGTATTTGAAGAACAGGCTCTGACAGAAGGTAAGAAACGTCCGGATTTTTTATTTCCAAACAGTTCCTGTTATCATAATTTTGAATTTCCTGCCAAAGATCTTGTTGTTCTGGGGGCAAAAACGACATGCAAAGATCGGTGGCGACAGGTTCTCTCGGAAGCGGATAGGGTTGAGGAAAAATATTTGTTTACCTTGCAGCAGGGAATATCCCTTTCGCAGTTGAAAGAAATGTCTGATGCGAAATTGACACTGATTGTGCCTAAGCCGTATATACAAAGCTTCCCAAAAGCATATCAGAACCAATTGAAGGATCTTTCGGAATTTATAGGCATAGTGAAAAGAAGGCAGGATAATATACCGAAACATTATCTGATATAATGTATAGCTGATAAGTAACTCTGAAAAATTAATTTATACTATATGCGGGATTTATTCAGAGACGGAATTGAGGACTGAAGAGGGAGTTTATAGACATAAACGACCGATGAAGAACTTGATTCTGACCGGAATAAATCTGCAGAGAGTATAAAAGATCATACATGGGAAATACTAATGTACATTATATCGTTTAATTTTGAAGAGTTACTTATAAAATGCCGTTTGTCAAGTCGAAAGTATTATTTTGATAATAGGTGGAAATGTTGTACTTTTGCGACTGATGGGTCTCCCAAGTGTCAATCTTCATACTAACAACCACGCTAAAACACCCCTCTTAAAGTCATGGAAAACAACGAACCATATGTTCCGGAACCGGCCATCTCGCGCCTGCCCTGGTATCTGGCCTGCGTGTCGCGCCTGAGGGCCCAGGGGGTGGAGTATGTCTCGACCACTGCTATCTCGCAGGAACTCAACGTGGAGTCGTCGCAGATTGCCAAAGACCTTTCATATCTCAGCATCAAGGGCAAGACCCGCATCGGCTATGAGGTCAAGGAGCTGGAGAGGGGGCTCTATGACTTCCTCGGTTTCAGACGCGAGCACAAGGCGGTGATGATGGGAGTGGGCAGTCTCGGCTCGGCTCTGATAGCCGACTCCGGTCTGTCGCGCTACGGTCTTGATATTGTGGCGGGTTTCGATGTGAACCCCGACGTTGTCGGGCGGTCGCTCAACGGCAAGCCTATCTATCCGCTGTCGGAACTGAGCCGACGTGTGGGCGAGTTGGGCGCTGAGATCGCCGTGATCGCCGTGCCGGTGGAGAGCTGTGCGGAGGTGGCCGAGCTGTGTGTGGCCGCCGGCATAAAGGCTCTCTGGAATTTCACCCCGTTCCGCATACGCACGGCGCCTGACGTGGTGGTGCAGAACACTTCGATCTATGCGCATCTGGCCGTGATGTACAACCGTATGCCCCGGCACAAAGACTGATAAATTCCCCCAAAAGCTTACTTCGACTACAGAACATGAAGATAATCCGTGTCATAGCTCTCGATCCGGTGCTCCGGCTTGAATTCCACCCAGACTCCGCGCTGGTGCTCCAGGGGCGTCCGCTGTTCATGCCTGAGGAGGGCGAGGGATGGCAGGCGCAGATCTGCCTGGCGGTCAAGATAAGCCGTCTCGGCAAGAATATTTCAGAAAAGTTCGCTCCGCGCTATTATGACGGCATCAGTTTCGCGATGCGCCTGACGCTGCCGTCGGCTCCTGAACTGGCCTCGGTCATAGCCGGAATGGACTCCGGAATTGTCCACGGACAGTGGATCGCTGCCGCCAAAGCTTCGGCTCCGATGGCTGTCACTGCCGGAGGTGTCGAGATCAGACTCGCCCCGCAGGCTGCGGCTATAGACAGAGCCATCAGCATGATAAGCCGTTACACGACTCTAAAGATCGGCGATCTGATTCTGCTCCCTGCGGCTGACACGATGGTGCCGCTGGAAGCGCCGGGCAGGTTCGGCTTCACGGTTGACGGTGTTGAGATTCTCAGCCAGAAGCTTGTCTGAATTCAACCTCTTAGCCTCTTTTCATTAGCTTTTTCTCCTTCCCCCCCACACACAAAACCTGATACTCTCATGAAAGCATTTTTCCTGAAAACAGCAGTGGTATTGTTAGCCGGCGCGGCCGTGGCCTCGTGTGACGGCGACCGGGAGGCCCCGGTGGCCGTGTTCAGCGATTTTTCATACAGTGTGACTCTGCCCGACGGCGATGAGGTGGCCTCTCCCGACTGGGCGCCGCTGCTGCCGGGATGCTATCCTGATCCGTCGGTGGTCAGGGTTGGCGATGACTATTATATGGTCAACTCGTCGTTCGCGTTCTATCCCGGAGTGCCTCTGTGGCACAGCACCGATCTGCGCAACTGGGAGCGTCTGGGCTATGTGCTCAATCGCCGCGAGCAGCTCGATCTGCCTGACAGCCTGAGGATTTCGGGCGGAATCTACGCGCCTGACATTTCATATAATCCCCACAACGGAACTTTCTATATGATCACCACCCTTGTGGACAACGGGGGCAATTTCTATGTCACCACCACAGATCCGAAAAAAGGCGAGTGGAGCGATCCGGTGTGGCTTCCGGAGGTGGGAGGCATAGATCCGAGCTTCCTGTTTGACCGTGACGGCAAGGCCTATATAGTCAACAATGACGCACCCGAAGGCGAGGCGCTCTATGAGGGCCACCGCGCCATCCATATCCATGATTTTGACTGGCAGACGGGCAAGGTCACAGGTGAGTCGCAGGTGATTGTCAACGGAGGAGTCAATATTGACGAGAAGCCCGTGTGGATCGAGGGTCCGCATCTTTATAATGTGGACGGAAAATATTTTCTGATGTGTGCCGAGGGTGGCACCGGCCCCGACCACCGCGAGGTGATCTTCGAGTCTGACAGTCCGAAAGGTCCCTTCAGGCCCTGCCGCATCAATCCGATACTGACGCAGAAAGATCTTGATCCGTCAAGACCCGACGCGGTGACCTGCGCGGGCCATGCCGATCTTGTGGAAGACAAGAACGGGAAGTGGTGGGCCGTGTTTCTCGGAGTGCGCCCTTATGGCGCCGAGGGTCATGACATAATGGGCCGCGAGACGTTTATCCATCCGGTCAACTGGAAGAAGGGGCAGCCCGTGATCACAGAGCCGGGCGAGGTGCTTGCAGGGCGTAGGCAGAAGGAATTCGAGTCGACGCTGTGGGCTGACGGAACCTTGTCGCCCGTGGCCTTCTTCATCCGCAATCCGCAGAGCGCGTTCTATGGCATCAACGAGGACGGAAGCCTCAGTCTGGTGGCATCGGAAGTGGCGCTCAGTGACAAGAAATCGCCGTCGGCCATAGGAATGTGGGCCACGGAGAGCGCTTTTGACGTAAGTGTGAGCCTTGATGAATTTACTCCCGAAACCTCGGCCGACATAGCCGGACTGCTGCTTTTCCAGGATGACGAATGCAATATAGTGTTCGGCAAGACCATGAACAGTTACGGAGATGTGGTGGTCCGCGTGATAGGCCGCAGCAAGGGCGGTGTCTGCAAGGAAGCGGAGGCCATTCTCTCCGACCCCGCGGCATCTCTGCGCCTGAAGATCAAGGCTGACGGCAAGGGAGTCTATTCTTTTGCCTATGCCGAGGGCGAGGCTGATTTCACTCCGATGGAGCTTGAGCTCCCCGCGTCGATGCTCAGCACCCGCACCGCAGGCAATTTCACCGGCACCATGATCGGCCTCTACGCCTCCTCAGCAGAGTGACAGCCGGAGTGCGGACCGTCAGCTTAAACATCCAGGCAGAAAATAAAAAATATTATGGCAATACCGCATAAGCATAAAGGCAGATATATTTTCCATTTTACGGATATTCGCAATCTTGATTCGATAATCAAGAACGGATTGTTATGCACCAATCTGAAGAATGAGAAAGAAATCAAGCATAAGAATATTGCCAATCAACGCATTCAGGAGCGCAGAGCGCGGATGGATGTGCCTGTGGGGCCTGGTGGTAAGGTACATGACTATGTGCCGTTCTACTTTTCATCGATCAATCCGATGCTGCTTTCAAAACTGATTCAGAAGAATGTCGACCAGCCAGGTATAATCTATTTCTGCGTCAGTATAGACAGGCTTGAAAAAGAAGACGCTGTTTTTACGGATGCTTCGGCAAACACTGTCGAGGCTCCGGAGTTTTTCGATGACACCTCTGATCTTGACGAACTTGACTGGAAAATAATAGACAGTAAGAGTTGGAAACAAGATTCGGAAGAGGATAAACATAAGAAGATGGCGGAGGCGCTCATTGCTTCAAGAGTCGATATCAGTGAGATCAGCCACATAGTCGTTTATAATGAGCATGTGAAAAAGTATGTGCAGAAGATTTTTGATGATAATGGCGTAAAGGCACCAAAGATCCTTTTTGACGGATATTTTCCATTGGAAAGATATAAATTCTATTACACGAAATTTTTTTTCGGAGACCGAAAGAACGAGACTCTTGTAACCGGGCCTGAGTTCCTCAAAAACAGTTACGAAACTACGCTGAAAAAGATAAAGAAAAAAAGGTCCGGAGGGCGGGGTATGTATCGGTTCGAGACGATTTCCGATCTGATTGTCGCGATTGAAGAGGATTTTTCGGTTTTACCTGAACTAAAGGGCATAATCGGCCTTTATCAGGATTATTCTCCGCATGATGATTTTTTGGAAGATCATACGAAAAAAGTTGTCAGAGCAATGAAGTCTACGGGGTATTATAAAAAGGCTTCCGAGACAAAGAAATCATTGCTTGTGCTTGCTGCTTATCTGCATGACATAGGGAAAGGTCCGAAGAAAAGATGGGACAATGGGAAAATGCTCCGGCCTTATACCGATCATCCGGCCGATGCCGCGGAGATGCTGGTGCGGATTCTGTCAGAGGAAGTCAGGAATCTGACTGATGAGGATGTCCGGGAAATCTGTATGCTTGTGATTTACCATGATATCATAGGCGATTGTCTTGGGAAAGGCCGTGATAAGGAACAGCTCGCCGGTATAGTGACCGGTGAGGATGACTTTGAAATGCTTTGTGCCATCGCGCTTGCCGACACATCGGCGATCGGTGATTTATGGGCCACACAGATCGAATTGAACAAAGCGGCTCTGAAGGCAGAAGTCATGGACCTTAAACGACTCTCGTAAATTATGGGAAAGATATTGAAATACGCTTTTCGCATCACTCATATTGACAATATTCCTCATATTCTGAAGTTTGGGCTTTTACTGGCTGATTCTTCAATGTGTGATGAAAATTTTGTCAGTATCGGAGATCCGCAGGTGATAAATATTCGAAAAATGCTGATGGTCGGAGGGAAGAATCTCCGTGATTATGTCCCGTTTTATTTAGGTCCCCGCACTCCGATGCTCTATGTTATCCAGCACGGTTATAATGGAGTCCGGAGGCAGGATCCTGCCGGAATTGTCTATTGTGTATTGCGTCTTGCAGACCTTATCAGAGACAAGGTGGATTGTTTTTTTACTGATGGTCATGCTCTGAGTGCTCTTACAAAGATTTATGAGAAAGACCGTCTGCCGGAGATCTGCCAGATAATAAATTATGACGACGTGTATGTTTCCCAATGGAACAATGACTCGGATATTGATCTGAAGCGTAGAAAGGAAGCGGAATTGCTGATAAAGGGAGATGTTCCGCCTGACTATATCAGAGGCTATATCGTTTATAATGATGATGCCAAAGAGAAACTGAAGTCATTTGGAATTGCGGAAGAACTGATTGTCGTGGCCCCTAATTATTATTTTTGATGATACATTACGTAAAAGGAAATCTGTTGGAAAGTGAGGCTGATGCCTTGGTCAATACTGTCAATACTGTCGGAGTGATGGGAAAAGGCATTGCTTTGCAGTTTCGGGAAGCGTTTCCGGAAAACTACCGCATCTACCGTAAGGTCTGTCAGAACAAGGAACTTCATGTCGGCGAGATGCTTGTGACAGAGGAGGGAACCTTGATGCAGGGCGTTAAGACGATCGTAAATTTTCCGACAAAAACTCATTGGCGTTATCCATCGGAGTACTCTTATATAGATCTGGGACTCAAAGCTCTTCGCCGGGAAATAGAGGTCCGTGGGATACGTTCGATTGCAATTCCGCCGTTAGGTTCACACAACGGCGGTCTGGACTGGCTTCAAGTAAAGCAGATGATAGAAAGATCACTGGCTGATGTCAATTGTGAAATCTATCTCTATGAGCCGACAGAGGCGATTATTGAAAGGATGAAGTCAGAGCGCGTGAAACTCACTCCGGCCAGAGCTATGCTGCTGATGATGATTGCCGACATGAACAGATACGGCGAATTCGCTTCTGTTTTTGCTGTTGAGAAGCTGGTTTATTTTATGCAGCGTTTCGGGGGTAAGAGCTTTTTCAGAATTGATTTCAAACCCTATATATACGGGCCTTACTCAGGCGGGAAAGTGGCTCATGTACTGTATCACATGAATGGAAGTTATGTGAAAGGGATGGGCGGGATGCAGAGCCGTCCGTTCGATTATATCTGGCTGACTGATGATGCGGAGAAAGAGGCCTCCAGATTCATTGAAGATTATAAAGATGACAGTCTGAAGAATATATGTCAAAGGACAATGGCGTTTTTGCGCAGCTATTATTCAAACTATTCTTTGGAACTGTTGTCAACGGTTGATTACATCTTGCAGAATATACCGGCTCTTAAAGACTGGAAAACCGATGATGAGGATATGGTTGTCGGTCTTATCGGTCAGGAGATCTGCCGCTGGAGTTCCAGAAAAGAATCATTGTTTAATCAGGAATTTCAGAAAAAGGCTTTCTGTTATCTGAAAGAGTCGGAACTGAAATGATCCGGACCGTGGAAACGGATTTGCGGGGTGCGGGGGATAAAAAATCAAGTTTTTTTGGAAAAAAGTTACGATTTTAGAAAATAATCAGTAAATTAGCACACTCAACTGATCAGAAGCTCCTGCGGGGGTTTGAATCAGCACATTAAATCTTTGTACCAATCCCTCTCGCGTGGGTGTCCGGGCGGCTGTGGCCGCAGACCGGAAGCCAGCGAGCTTACTCACATTAATCCAACCCGTTATGGAACTGCGTGACACTTCGATGTCCGGCGAGACATTGAACCAGCCCCTGAATGACGGCGCCGCCACTCCGGCAGCCGAATCCGTGAACATTTCCGAGTCAGTAACAGCCGAATGCCCTGCGACCGCCCAGGAGGCCGCTCCGGCCGAGGAATGCTCTGTGGCCGAAGTTGCCGCAGCCGAGGCCGAGGCCCCGGTGTCAGCAGAGGTTCCGGCAGCCGAACCGGTCACTAAAGAGGGTCTTGTTGAGGCCCTCAGACTTCTTTCGGAAAAGGAGGCCTCAGAGATTGCGGCAGATGAGGTGTCGCGCCTTAAGCAGCAGTTCTATGCCATACGCAACGAGGAGCAGCGCCGCCAGCGCGAGGCTTTTGTTGAGGCCGGCAATCAGGCGGAGGCATTTGAGCCTCAGGCTGATCCGGCTGAGGAGGGCTTCAAGGCTCTGCTTGCGACTGTCAAGGAGAAAAAGGCCGAGCAGCGTGCGGCCGTAGAGGCTCTCCAGCAGGAGAACTACAACCGCAAGAAGGCTATCGTTGACAAGATCACCGAAATGGGTGCCGATGTTGACAATGCCAACCGGTTTTTCCAGCAGGTGCGCGATCTGCAGACAGAGTTCAAGGAGATAGGCGAGGTGCCGGCTCCGCTTTCGGGCGATCTCTGGAAGAGCTATCAGGACGCTGTGGAAAAATATTATGACCAGCTTAAGATCAACAAGGAGCTGCGTGACTATGATTTCAAGAAAAATCTTGGCGAGAAAGAGGCTCTGGTGGCCGAGGCTGAGAAACTTTGCGGCGAGGAGGATGTGATAGCGGCTTTCCGCCGCCTGCAGACGCTCCACGACCAGTGGCGCAACATCGGTCCTGTGCCCAAGGATGTGCGCGAGGAGATCTGGGGCCGCTTCAAGGATCTTTCGGCCGACATCAACAAGCGCTATCAGGCGTTTTTTGAAGAGCGCAAGGCCCGCGAGCGTGAAAACGAGGAGGCCAAGGAGGCTATCTGCCAGAGAGTGGAGGCTTTCGAGTTTGACAAGCTGTCAACTTTCGCAGCCTGGGACGAGATGACCAAAAAGATCATCGAGGCTCAGGAAGATTGGAAGAAGATCGGTTTCGCATCGCGGAAGTCAAACAATCAGCTCTTTGCCCGTTTCCGCGAGAGTTGCGACAAGTTCTTTGCCGCCAAGGCTGAGTTTTTCCGCACCATGAAGGATTCGCTGTCAAAGAATCTCGAACGCAAGATTGCTCTGTGTGAGCGCGCCGAGGCTCTGAAAGACAGCACCGAATGGCGCAAGGCCGCCGATGAGTTCGTGGCCATGCAGAAGGAGTGGAAGACTATCGGCGCTGTGGCCAAGAAGCACTCCGACCAGGTGTGGCACCGCTTCCTTGCAGCCTGTGACTATTTCTTCGAACAGAAAAAGAAAAATACTTCAGGCACACGCCGCACCGAGCGCGCGAACCTCGAACAGAAGAATGAGATCATCGAGAAGCTCAAGGCTGTCAATCCCGACGAGCTCGGCCGCGAGGAGGCTGTCAAGGTTGTCAAAGACCTTCAGGCCGAATGGCAGAGCGTGGGTCATGTGCCTTTCAGCGAGAAAGACGCTGTCTATGAGGCTTACCGTGCGGTGGTAAATGAGCTTTATCAGAAGCTCGACCTTTCGCAGCGCGGATCGCGCATGACTTCGTTCGAGAATTCGATCAAGGAGATCGGCAATGACGAAAACCGTCTTTACCGCGAGCGTGAGCGTCTGATGAGGGCTTATGAGCAGCGCAAGGGCGAGTTGCAGACGTATGAGAACAATATGGGCTTCCTCACAGCCAAGTCGAAAAACGCCGGAACGATGCTCCGCGAGATGGAGCGCCGTGTGCAGCGCCTGAAAGATGATCTGGCTGACCTTGAACAGAAGATCAAGGTCATTGACAGTAAACTGTAATAACCACATACCCCTTTTGCAGGGACGCTTTTCGCAATGCCGAGGTGCCGGAGGCCGAATCTGCCGCCGCCGGTGTCGAGGCCTCTGTGGGGGGCGTCCCTGCGGGGCAAATATCATGAGACCACACTCCGAGGGCCTGCCGCCGGCGAGGCCTTGCTAAAGAATGACTGGACCGGAACCGAAAATCAACAGGCCGACAGGCCGCTACAACCGTTACTATCGAAAGATACTCATAGCCGTGGACTTCGTTATACTCAACGCGGTCTTTTTCGGCGTGACGATGATGAATCCTGACGTGGAGGTGCTTCACGGGCGTCTCGTCTGGCTGCTTCTGAATCTGGCCTATGTGCCTGTGGCGCGCTATCAGGGGCGCATCCACAAGATCAGGGCGCTGCAGATGGACCGCCTGCTGCTGCTGACGCTCCGCGGGGCGCTCTGCCAGGCTCTGCTGTTTATCTTTCTGCTCTATCTGATGGGTCAGGAGCCGTTGCCGCTGATGACTTTCGTGGAGCTCTACGGGCTGTTCACGCCGCTGCTGATGCTGTGGTGGGGCAGCGCGCATTATCTGCTCAAGACATACCGCAGGAGCGGGCGGAGTTTCAGCCGCATAGTGATTGTGGGATGCCGTCCGACTGCCGAGAGGCTTCTGACGGAGATGCGCCTCGATCCGGGTTTCGGCTATCTATGCCAGGGATTTTTCGATATATACTGTCCGCCAGATTTCCGCTATAAGAATCTGTATGCGGGAAATTTAGCTGATCTGGAGGAGTTTGTGATCCGTGAGGCTACTGATGAGATTTTCTATACGCTTTCGGGCGAGAACAGTGAGGCGGTGCAGCTGGTTTCGGGTCTGTGCGAGAAGCTGATGATCAAGTTTCATTATGTGCCGCAGATCTCGCCTTATCTGACCCGCCGTTTCCGCCTTGACGCCATAGGGCAGATGCCTGTGCTTGAGGTGCGCCACAATCCGCTTGAGCGCGGGGTGAACCGGGTGATGAAGCGGACTTTCGATATTGTTTTCTCCGGGCTTTTCCTGCTGTTCTCGCCTTTGATTTTCATTCCGGTGGCCGTTGCGGTGAAGCTGAGTTCGCCGGGTCCTGTGTTTTTCAAGCAGGTGCGCACGGGCTACCGAGGGCGTGATTTTCTGTGCTGGAAGTTCCGCACGATGCATGTCAATAATGACGCGGATACGGTGCAGGCTACCAGAAATGATCCGCGTAAGACGCGCCTTGGGGAGTTTCTGAGGCGCACGAGCATTGATGAGCTTCCGCAGTTTATCAATGTGTTCAAGGGTGATATGTCGATTGTCGGTCCGCGTCCGCATATGCTGAAGCATACGGAGGATTACCGCCGTCTGATAGATCAGTATATGGTGCGTCATCTGATCAAGCCTGGGATCACCGGCTGGGCGCAGGTGCGCGGTTTCCGCGGTCAGACCGAGGAGCTGTGGCAGATGGAGAAGAGGGTGGAGAATGATATCTGGTATATAGAGCACTGGACTTTTATGCTTGACATGAAGATAATTGTGCGCACTGTGATCAATGCTCTGCGCGGCGAGGACGGTGCGTTCTGACAAGACTGATACACACATATACATACAGAAGGATTTTACAGAGTTCCAATGGATAACAGAGAGGAGATCAGGGAGAGGGCCGAGGCTCTGCTGAGAAGATTTTACGGTTACAGCAGTTTCCGTCCGCTGCAGCTTGACATTATCAGTTCGGCTGTGGAGGGGCGCGACAGTGTGGTGCTTATGCCTACGGGCGGCGGTAAGTCGATCTGCTATCAGATTCCGGCTCTGATGTCGGAGGGTGGTATCACGATTGTTGTGTCGCCGCTGATCGCGCTGATGAAGGATCAGGTGACGGCTCTGAGATCAAACGGGATTCCGGCTGCGGCTGTCAATTCGATGCAGACCGATGAGGAGAACCGCCACATTCTGGAGCAGCTTTTCAGCGGGCGCATCAAGATCGTCTATATTTCGCCTGAGCGTCTGCTGATGGAGATCGACCGCTGGTCGAGGGATCTGCCTGTGAGTCTGATCGCTATCGATGAGGCTCACTGCATTTCGCAGTGGGGCCATGATTTCCGTCCGGACTATACGCGGCTGTCGCGGATCAAGGAGCTTTTTCCGCATGTGCCTGTGATGGCGCTGACTGCGACTGCTGACCGCCTGACGCGCGACGATATCGCCACGCAGCTTGCGCTGAGGAATCCGCAGCTGTTCTTAGGGTCGTTTGACAGGCCGAATATTTCGCTGCGCGTGAGGAACAATCCGGGGAAGAAGGAGCGGATTCGCTATATCTCGACTCTCATAGAGCGTTACCGCCATGACGCGGGTATTGTCTATTGCATCAGCCGTAAGGCGGCGGAGTCGATGAACGATGATCTGCGGGCTCTGGGCTACCGTTCGGTGGTCTATCATGCGGGTCTGCCTGTGGCGGAGCGCAATCTGGCTCAGGAGAAGTTTATCAACGGCGATGTGCAGGTGGTGTGTGCCACGGTGGCTTTCGGTATGGGTATCGACAAGAGTAATATCCGCTGGGTGGTTCACAACAATATGCCGCGCAACATTGAGAGCTATTATCAGGAGATCGGGCGTGCGGGCCGCGACGGGGTGAAGGCTGAGGCTGTGATGTTTTATTCCTATTCGGATATAATCACGCTGCAGTCGTTCGTCGACGAGAGCGGGCAGCAGAGCATCAATGCGGAGAAGCTTAAGCGGATGCGTGAGTTTGCGGAGGCTTCGCTGTGCCGGCGCAGGATTCTGCTGAGCTATTTCAACGAGACGATGGATCATGACTGCGGCAATTGCGATGTGTGTCTGAATCCGCCGGAGCGGATGGACGGGACTGTTATTGCCCAGAAGGCTATGAGCGCTATTATCCGGACTGAGGGTCAGGCTGGTTTTTCGATGCTGATCGATATTCTCCGCGGGGCTGCGCGTCAGGATCTGATGCAGCGGGGTTTTCATCTGATCAAGACTTACGGTGCGGGGCGCGATCTGTCATATGCGGAGTGGAACTGTTATCTTTCGCAGCTGATCCAGTTAGGGCTGGTGGATATCGCCTATAATGAGAGCAATCATCTGAAGGTGACGCAATATGGCGCTGAGGTGCTGCGGGAGCGGCGCGAGGTGACTCTTGCGCGGTATAAGGAGCCTGAACGGCGCAAGGGCGGCCGCAGGCGTGTGGCTGTGGAGGAGGAGTTTACGGAGCTGAAACCTTCGGAGCGTCTGCTTGCTCAGCTGAAGGAGGTTAGGCAGAAGCTGGCGCGCAAGGAGCAGGTGCCGCCTTATATTGTGCTGTCAGACAAGGTGCTGCTTGAGCTGGTGCGTGTGGAGCCTACTGATATGGAGGCTTTTTCGAAGGTGGAGGGTGTAGGCGAGAAGAAAACAATCCGCTATTGGAAGCCGTTTGTAACTGCGATAAGGAAGTTCAAGGGGGTGGCTGAGCCGCTTGGCACGGGGCTTTCGCATGAGGAGACTCTGCTGCTGCTGAATGCGGGCTATGATGTGGGTGAGATCGCGGCGACGAAGGGGATCAAGGAGCGGACGGTCTATGGCCATATCGCGGGGCTGATCCGTGATGACAAGCTGTCGGATTTTTCGTCGGTGATCACCCGCGAGCAGTATCTGCGTGTGATGGCTGTGGCTAAGGAGAGTCCGGAGGAGATGTATACGATTCTTGCTGATGAGATGCCTCCTGGGCTTCCGGGTGTGGCTCTGGCGATCAGCGATTATCTGCTGAGGCAGAAGGATAAGTGATTTATAAATATATAATATATACGATTATGGATTGTAAGAGTAATGATGATTCAATGAAGTGGGAGGTGCTTGAGAGTGAGTATCTCCACCGCCGGCCGTGGCTTACGGTGAGACGCGATAAGGTGCGTCTGCCTGACGGGACTGTGCATCCGGAGTATTATGTGCTTGAGTATCCTACGTGGGTTAATGTGATTGCGCTGACTCCTGAGGGTAAGTTTGTGATGGTGAAGCAGTATCGCCACGGTCTTGGGATTGTGGCTACGGAGCTTTGCGCGGGTGTGGCTGAGGAGGGTGAGGTGCCTCTGGAGGCTGCTCGGCGTGAGCTTCTGGAGGAGACGGGTTTCGGTGGCGGTGAGTGGGAGCTGCTGTCGGTGCTTTGTGCGAATCCGGGGAGCCAGAATAATCTGAGCTATAGTTTTGTGGCCCGTGGTGTGGTGCGGGTTGCGGAGCAGCATCTGGATGAGACGGAGGATGTTAGGGTTGAGATTCTCGATGAGGAGCAGGTGTGGGATATGCTTGTGAATGATGATCTTAAGCAGGCGCTTATGGCGGCGCCGCTCTGGAGGTTTTTTGCGCTTAAGGGGCGGGGATGATATAGGGGCCGTGCGGGATGGTAAATCGGTGTCCTTTGTCGGACACCATTTTTGGAGAAATTTTTTGCCCCCGACACCTTTGCGCTGCGCGCTTCAGTGTCGGGGGCTATGAGTAAACCGATGTCCTGACGGACATCACCGGGGCGTTGTCGGTCAGGTTTCGGGGTATTGGTCTTCGTCGTCGTATTTCTGGAAGAGGAAGTCGTTGTAGGGGAAGCGGGTGAGGTGTATTTCTTTTGCGCGCTGGTAGAGCATGTTTTTGAGTTCGTCGATGTTGGCTCCGGTGCGTGCTGAGATGAAGACGCAGTCGTGGGGCAGACGTGACATCCACATGCGTTTGAGCTCGTCGAGTGAGATGTTTTCGCGTGTCTGCGGTGTGAGGTCGTTTTCGTCTTTGGGTGTGTAGGTGAATGCGTCGATTTTGTTGAATACCATTATCATGGGTTTGTCGGCTCCGTTGCAGACTTCGCGGAGTGTTTTGTCGACAACTTCGATCTGTTCTTCGAAGTTGGGGTGTGAGATGTCTACTACGTGGACGAGGAGGTCGGCTTCGCGGACTTCGTCGAGGGTTGATTTGAATGAGTCGACCAGGTGTGTGGGGAGTTTGCGTATGAATCCTACGGTGTCTGTGAGGAGGAACGGGAGGTTGTCGATGATTACTTTGCGTACGGTTGTGTCAAGTGTGGCGAAGAGTTTGTTTTCGGCAAATACGTCGCTTTTGCTGATGAGGTTCATGAGGGTTGATTTGCCGGCGTTGGTGTAGCCTACGAGTGCTACGCGTGTTAGTTTTCCTCGGTTTTTGCGCTGTACGGCTTTCTGTTTGTCGATGTTGCGGAGTTCTTCTTTGAGGAGTGAGATTTTGGTGAGGATGATGCGTCGGTCTGTTTCGATCTGTGTTTCGCCGGGTCCGCGCATGCCGATGCCGCCTCGCTGGCGTTCGAGGTGGGTCCACATTCGGGTGAGGCGGGGGAGAAGGTATTGGTATTGTGCGAGTTCTACCTGGGTTTTGGCGTTGGCTGTGCGGGCGCGTTTTGCGAAGATGTCGAGGATGAGGCTTGTGCGGTCGAGGATTTTTACTTTGAGTTCGCGCTCGATGTTGAGGACTTGTTTTGATGAGAGGTCGTCGTCGAAGATGGCCATGCTGATGTCGTTGTCTTCGATGAATGCGCGGATTTCTTCGAGTTTGCCTTTTCCTACGAATGTCCGTGGGTTGGGGTATGGGAGGCGCTGCATGAATGTGTGGACTGTCTCGGCTCCTGCGGTGTCGGCGAGGAAGGCGAGTTCGTCGAGGTATTCGCGCGATTTTGCTTCGTTCTGCTGTTCGGTGATGAGGCCTACCAGCACTGCTCGTTCGTTGATCTGCTCGTTGAGTATGTTGTCGATCATGAGATTCGGGGTGTTATGTGTCTTTGTGGAACTGATGATTCCACAAAGATAACAATTTTGCTCTGAAAAAGGGTAATGGCGCGGGCAGGAATAATGTGGCGGCGGGGTGCGGGTGGTGTCTGTGGGGCCGGTTCAGGCGGTGACGTTGCGTTTTTTGATGAGTCTGGAGAGATAGATGTTCGAGAGTCCCCAGAGGAGTATGTCGAGGATGATGATGATGTTTATGTTGACACTGAGGAGGCTTGACAGCGTTACGTTAATGACGGTGAACATGAGCGATACGCTTACGATGGTTATCATTGCTGCACGGGGTTTCATTCCGGCGGCAAGGATTTTGTGGTGGATGTGGTTTTTGTCGGGGAGGAAGGGGCTGTGGTGCTGGCGGATGCGCAGCATATAGACGCGGATTACGTCGAAGCAGGGTACGATCAGGGGTGAGAAGGCGAGGACGGGTGTGCTGATGGATATTTTGGCTGAGTCGGGGTGGATGAAGAGGATGGTGCCGAGGACGGCGAGGATCAGTCCGATGGTGAGCGATCCGGTGTCGCCCATGAATATTTTTTTGTGTTTGTTTGCGTCGCCGAATACGTTGTAATAGTAGAAGGGTACGAGGACTCCGAGTGTGGCGAAGCTGATGACTGAGAGTGCGTAGTCGCCGAGGAGGTAGAATGAGAATCCGTAGATGACGCATGCTATTGAGCTGAGGCCTGATGCGAGGCCGTCGATGCCGTCGATGAGGTTGATGGCGTTGATTAGGAAGACGATTACGATGAGGGTGAAGGGGTAGCCGAACCAGGGTGATACGCTTTCGATTCCGAGGACTCCGGCGAGGTCTGAGAACCAGACTCCGCTGCTTATCAGGAAGGCTGCGCAGATGATCTGGACTACGAATTTTGCGCGGTATTTGATGCCGATGAGGTCGTCGGCCATTCCGACGAGGTAGAGGAGTTCGAGTGCGATGAAGGTTGAGATGAAGGGGAGTACTGAGTCGGCGAAGGCTTGGGAGATGTTGTCAAATCCGAGCTGGATGTTTGTGACAAGGGCTACTGCGATGGAGGTGAAGATTACGGGCACAAAGGCGATGCCGCCGAGGCGGGGGACGAGTCCTTTGTGGATCTTGCGTTCGTTGACTTCGTCAAAGAGATTGCGGCGGAAGGCAATCAGGAGTATCTGCGGTATAAGAAAACCTGCAAGGAGTACGCACAAAATGAATATGCACAACAAGTTAATTGGCCAATATCCCATAATTCCGGAGCTTGATAAAGAGTATTAAAAGATAAAAGAATGTAGACGATTGAAAAAAGTGAATTTATTTCTATGAATCAGCAATATTTATGACGGGCAACGAGTCTGGTTTCTGGAGGAAATAGAGATGTATGCCTATTCAAACGCAAATTTACATTATTTTTATTTATTTACAAAATAAATGTTCGGTTGTCTGTCGGGCCGGGAGGGGTAGTTTGCTGATATGTGGTGTGTTGGTGGCTGTGATTATGTCCGGGCTGCGAGTGACGGGGCTGAAAATTTGTGGTTTTTTGTGTTTTTGTGTATTTTTGTGGCGACCAACACACACACATCTGCTTATGACCAGCTTTTTTGGAAAATTGAAAGGGCTGCTGCTTTCTTATCCCGACAAAGAGTATATTGACTGGCAGATGTCGGGTCTGAAGCAGTCAGTCAAAGAAAATCATATTGCGCCTCTTCTGATTCAGAATCTTCTTTACCGTTCTGATCCTGGGGTTACTTCGGAGCGTTGCTGCGGAGAGGAGCTTGTCGTGTCGCTTTCGACTTTCGGGCAGCGTATCCACGGTGTGGCTCTTACGGTGGAGTCTATTATGGAGCAGACGGTGAGGCCTAACCGTATTGTGCTCTATCTTGGGCATGAGTTCGAGGGGCCGGGCCGGATTCCGGGTTCGCTGAGGTTGCTTGAGCGGAGGGGGCTTGAAATCAGGTTTGTGCGTGATATCGGGCCTTATACGAAGCTGCTGCCTGCGTTGCGTGATTTTCCGGGGGCTACGGTGATTACGGTGGATGATGATATTCTGTATGATTTCGATTTTGTTTCGACTCTTGTGAACGGGCATCTTGTTTGTCCGGGTGCGGTTGTGGCTCCGCGTTGCCGTGTGATGGAGGTTGCTGCTGATGGTGGTCTGAGGCTGCCGTTTGTGGACTGGGGGCTGGCTGAGAATGGGTGTGAGCCTTCGATGTGGCTTCAGCCTGAGGGTGTGAGGGGTGTGCTTTATCCGCCTGAGTCGCTTGACGGGCGGGTGTTTGACGAGGAGGTTTTTATGGCGCTTTGCCCTACTACGGATGATTTCTGGTTTAAGGCTATGAGTCTGCTGCGGGGTACTCCGGTGATGAAGTGTTATGGCGGTGGCAATAGGGCGAGTCTTGTGAATTCGCGGTCTGATGTGAGCCGTACGCTTCATGAGGTCAATAGCGGGTCTGACGGTTATGACTGTCAGTGGAGGGCGCTTTTCAAGTATTTTGATCTTGGGCGGTTTCTTGGGTGATTGTCGGTCTGTCTTTCCGGTGTGTGCGGGGTTTTTCTGTGTGTGGGCCTTGCGTGATGGTAAATCGGTGTCCTCGCCGGACACCATTTTTAGGGAAATGTTTTATCCCCCCGACACCTTTGCGCTGCGCGCTTTGGTGTCGGGGCTATGAGTAAACCGATGTCCTGGCGGACATCAGCCGTGCGGGATGTTGGCGGACATCACTGGGGCGGGTGTGTGCGGGGGTCTTTCAGTATGAATGCCGTGCGGGGCGGGGTTAGTTTTCTTCGGTCCATTTGGGGAGGGTGAAGATGAATTCGAGGCCTCCGGTGGAGCGGTTGTGGACTGAGATTGTGCCTCCGAGGGAGATTATGGTGCTTTTGACGATGGGAAGGCCGAGACCTGTTCCGCCCATTTTGCGTGAGCGGCCGGTGTCGACCCGGTAGAAGCGTTCGAAGAGGTGGGGGATGTGTTCGGAGCTGACTCCGTTGCCGTTGTCGTAGAAGGAGAATACGTAGAAGCGTTTGTTTTCGGATATCATGCGGAGTCCTATCTCTGTGCCTCCGGAGTGGAGTGCGGCGTTGCGTATGAGTCCGCATATCATGCCTTGGATGAGGTTGTAGTTTCCGGAGACGTTGCATTCGAAGGGTATGTCGAAGGAGAATTCGAGGTTTCCGGAGAGGTTGTTGGCCGGAAGGTCGCTTTCGATCTGGTAGACGAGGTCGTGCATGTCGATTTTTTCGACGGCTATCATGTCGGCTCCGTTTTCGAGGCGTGTCATTGTTGAAACGTCGTTGAGCAGGTCGGTGAGGCGCTCGACGTTCATGAGCATTCTGTCGAGGAAGCGGTTGCGGGTTGCGGTGTCCATTTCGGGGTCGGCTATGATTGATTCGAGGTAGCCTCGGATGATGCCGACCGGGGTTTTGATTTCGTGGTTGATGTTGTTGGTGAGCTGGCGTGTGATTTTGACTTTTTCCTCTATTGCGTTGATGGCTATCTTGCGTTCTTTTTTGATGAGTTCCATTGCTTTGAGGCGTTCGCGGTAGAGCTTGATGATTTCGCGTGAGATTTCGCCGAGTTCGTTGCGGGGAAATTTGTCTTCGCCTGTGAAGCGTCCGCCGGTCGTGGCGCGGTAGGCGAAGTCTTTGAGCAGGACTACGTTGCGCGAGAGGATGCTGGTGAAGTAGTAGGTTACGAGGAGGGTGGTCAGTAGGCAGCCGATTATGACGAGCCATACTGTGGTGTCGACGTCGATTGCGTCATGGACGTTGTCGCTGTATGGCATGGCTGTGCGGACGGTTACGCACCCGTCTGAGCTTTTTGTCTTTGAGAAGAGATAGCAGTTTCCGTCTTCGTCGCTTCCGACGGTGTGTCCGGCTATGATTTTGCGTTCGCTTCCTTCGGTTGGGCTGTTGTCGAGCCCGTAGCCCCGGAGGCTCAGGCCGTCGTTGTCGATGGGGATGGGTGTTCCGAGAGAGTATTGGAGCTGCCCGTCGAAGTAGACGCTGACTCTGACGCCTTCAAAGACTGATCCTTTGAAGAATTTCTGGATGAAGTTGAGGAAGGTGCGGAGGTTTACGTCTTCATCGTAGGCGTTGAGGATGCGGTTGTCGATCATTTCCAGTTCGGAGCCGAATATCTGTGCGCGGTAGTCGGCCTCGCGTTTGTATTGGTAGTATATTATGAGGCCGAATACTATGCAGAGTATGGTTGCGAGCGGCAGAAATAGTCGCCATTGATAACTGAGCTGGTGTTTCATAACAACTGTGAGGCCGGGGGGTGGGTATTGTTGTGAAACGCTCTTTAGTCTTTTTCTTTAAAGCCGTAGCCGAATCCGAGTCTGGTTTCGATGTTGTTGCCGTAGCGGCCGATTTTTTTTCTAAGACGTGTGATGTTTGTGTCGATGGTTCGGTTTGTGACTACGACGTCGTCGGCCCAGACGTGGCGTATGATTTCTTCGCGTGAGTAGATGCGGTTGCGGTGGGTGAGGAAGAAGGCGAGGATCTCAAGTTCGGTTTTTGTAAGGGCTATTTTTTCGCCATCGAGGCTGCAGATTTTGTCGTTGGGGTCGATGCGCAGGCCCTGGTAGGCGATCTGCGGTTCGAGCGCGCTGTCGCCGGCTATGGTGGCGGCTGCGGCTTCGCGTGCGCGGCGTGCTATCTGGGTGCGGCGGAGGACGGCGTTGACTCTGGCTGTCATTTCGCTGATCTTGAAGGGCTTGGTGATGTAGTCGTCGGCTCCGATGTTGAGGCCCATGACGGTGTCGTCTTCTCCGTTGAGGGCTGAGCAGAAGATGATTGGGGTTTCTTCTGTTGCCGATGAGTTGCGCAGGCGTTTGGCGAAGTCGAATCCGCTCAGCCGCTCCATCATGATGTCGACAATGAAGAGATCGTAGGGCGTGAGGTCCATTTCGAGCGCTTCTTCGGCGCTGAATGCCATGTCGACATGATAGCCTTCTTTCTCAAGGTTATATTTCAGGATTTCGCAGATTGATTCTTCGTCGTCGATTACTAAAAGGCGTGTACTCATTGTCTATGGTCAGGGTCTATGGCGGTTAGTGTAATATATGTATGCGGATGCGGGGCTTGAGGAGGGGGTGGGCCCGCTTTTCAAGATGCTAAGGTACGACATTTTCGGGGAGTGTGGTGTTAATGAGTGTTAAATACAGAGGGTGTGTGAACTTTCCTCCGGCACGGCGGTTATAAAGACATAGTTACTATATTTGCACTGTGTTTTCATGGTATTAGATTTAAGGTTAAAGAGCAAAGAGGCTGTCGTGATGACAGCCTTTTGTTTTTTTGGGGGTGTTACGGTGCCGAGGATGAAAGACATTCAGGCAAATTTGCTGCTTAACAAACTCTAAATAGGGTTAAATGCGGAAACTATCGGCGGGGCGGGGGCGTTTTGATTCTGTCAGAAGACGGAGTTTTACTATAGATAATAATAATTAAACACACACCTGACTATGGAATTTCTTAAACATGACCATCCGGAAGAACGTGCGAAATGTCGCCGTCGCCACATCGTCCATTGTATTATTCATGCGACTCTGCAGGTTGCTACTCTTGCTGTGGCTGCCGCAGCTCTCTGTGAGATCGAGAAGTTGCGTGAATCGGTCGGCCATCTGAAGCGTGCCAGGTAGGCCGGGCCGAGAAGATGAAAAAAGTAGCTCCGATACCTGACCCGGTACCGGAGCTACTTTTAGTGACTCCTACAGGATTCAAACCTGTAACCTTCTGATCCGTAGTCAGATGCTCTATTCAGTTGAGCTAAGGAGCCGTTTTGTGAGTGCAAAATTAGGCCTTTTATTTTAAACCACCAAATTTTTTCCGAAAAAATATTGAAAAAGTTTTCAACATAGTTATTAACATAGTTGTCAACAAGTTTTGAACACAGCTGTGAATAATGTTGAAAACCTGAGGGGGAGGATATAAAGCAATCGGGCTATCCGTCTGATATGCCGTTGGTTGTCGGCGTGGTGACGGATGGCCCGATGTTAATAACTGATGTTGATAAGTCAGTGGGGCGGGTGTTATTTGCCCATGAGTTCCTTGACTTTGTCGGCGCCGGCCTGGGCGGCGTCGGCGGTTTTTTCTTTGGCGCTTTCAACTGCGGAGGCTGCTTTTTCCTTGGTCTGTTCGGCTGCGTCGCTGATGGCTTCTTTAGCTGAGCTGACTTTGTCGCTTACGGCTTTTGAGGTGGAGTCGGCGAGTTCTTTGGCTGATTCTTTGGTTGCTTCGAATGTGGAATCTGCTTTGGCCTTGAGGTCAAGAGCTGTGAGGCCCAGCACTGCTGATGGATCTTTGGCCTTTACAGCCGGGGTTACATCGCTGAGGAAGGTTTCGGCGGCTGAGTCTTTGCCGTCTTTGATGAGTTTGTCGGCATAGTCTTTGGCCTGCTGGACGTAGATCTTGAGGCTGTCAGGATCGGTGCAGTTCTCGATTTTTGCCTTCAGGGCTTCACCCTTGTCCTGGGCTTTCTTTTCGGCACTGCAGCTGACCATCATGACTGTGGCTACGAGTGCGGCTGATAGAAATAGCTTTTTCATAATCTGGTAAAGTATGAGTTTTACCTTGTTATAAAACCTGAGAGGGGTAAAATGTTCATCGGTCGGATCAGAGCGGGGCTACGGCGATGCGTTTGGTCATTGTGGATGACTGTCCGCCGGTGGTGACGGTGGTCTTGTAGAGGTAGATGCCGCGGGTTACTTTCGATCCGGCGCGGTCGGTGAGGTTCCAGGTGACGGGGGCTGAGGCATACATGTCGGCTCGGCCTGTGGTCTGGGAGTCCCAGAGGAGTTTGCCGTTGAGGTCGTAGACCTCGATGCGGACTGTGAGTGTGGCGTCTGGGCGGTTGTGGGTCACGTAGAAGTTTGCCTGGGTGAGGGCTGGGTTGGCGTCGGAGTAGATGTCGAAGATCCTGGGGGCAAGGTCGGGGTTTACAAAGAAGTCGATCGAGGCTGAGGCTGAGTTTCCGGCTGTGTCCCAGATGCGGAGGGTGGCGGTGTGGTTTCCGGCGCTGAGTTCGGGGAGGCGGTAGAAGATGGAGCCTGTGGGAGAGCCGTCGATGTCAGGGGTGTAGCCGTTTGAAATGTCAGTGAGGTTCAGGTCGTTGTCGATGCGTAGGCTCATCTGATGGCCTATGCCGAGGTTTGACATGTTGAGGGCTACGTCGTCTCTGACGCGGGCTATCAGTACGGGGTTGGCGCCTACGACGTCAGACGGGCGGAAGCTTTCGTGGTCGAGGTAGAGCGATTCGATTACGGGGGGCACGTTGTCGGTCTCGGCGTCGTAGTCAAATCCGTAGACGTAGAGGTTGCGGCTCACTCCGGTGGCTTCGGTGCCGTCATCGGCGGCGGCAAAGAGGGTCATGGTGGCGGGGCGGTAGTTTTCGGCTACTTCGGAGGGCATGGGTATGGTTATCTCGAAGAGTCCGTCGGTGACTGAGGTGCGGCCTGAGAAGAGGCGTTCGCCTTTTTCGTCGAATGTGACTGACTCGCCGTCATTGCCGCGTCCTTCGGTGGTCTGGCTGTGTTCGGCATCGAAGAGTGTCAGTGATAGCCAGCCGTTGAAGCTGTCGATGCGTTTGCCGGAGGGGTCGCAGATCTCACCTTTGACCACGGGGCGGCCGAGGGCTTTGAGCTCAGGTCGGGATTCGTCGCTGACCTCCGTGCCGTCGACCGAGAGGAGGCGCACGGTGTTGACGGGGGTGGCGAGCCTCAGGGCCGGGTCGCCGAAGAAGACGTAGCGGCGGATGTTTTCATCGACTGTCATGTTTTTGGCCTGGCGTACCACTTCTCCCATAGGTATGAAGCGCCCGTCGGAGTCGCGGGTGAGGGCTACTTTGCCGAAGTTGTCGGAGAGTACGCCGTTGCGGGCTATGTAGACGGGGCGCACGGCGCAGAGGCCGCCGATGATGCCGCCGTTGTCAGTGAGCAGCAGTGATTCCATGCCGCAGGTGGCCGATCCGTCAAATTGGGCGAAGGTGCAGGTGGCGGCGTAGAAGAAGGGTGGCTGGCGGAGGTAGAGGCTGTTGAGGTTGGCGGTGGTGAATATGCCGTCGCCTGAGAGGGAGTTGATTGATCCGTGGCCTATGTATGACCATAGTATCACGCCGTCGTCGAGCAGCGAGAAGATGCGGTCAGAGGCTTCTTTGGAGGTGCCGTCGGTGAGCCGGTAGGCGTCGATGAATACTTTGTTGAATGTGAAGCCGCTGCCTGATTCGGTGGATAGCATCCGGGCTTCCATTGTTTTGGTCTGGGTCATGTGGTCGCCGCCGTTGCCGTCGTCGGCAAACATCATGATGCGGTTGCGCCATTCGCTTTGGGCGGGTGACGTGACGTATTTTTCAAGCCGCCGCACAAATATTTCGGCCGATTGGGCAGATCGGGCGGGTATGCGGCCCACGGCTATGCTGTTTGTGGCGTTGACAAGGCTTAGACCTGAGTTGTCTTCGAGGAAGGTGAGAATGTCGTCGGAGCAGAAAGAGTTGCTTTCGTTGACGCAGTGTTCCGACTGCCAGATGGGGAGGGTGAGAGCCGGGCTTGATGACATGGCTGGCGTGAGGCGGCGGTGGTCATGGGTGGCGCCGCCCATGAGCAGGACGTATCTGAGAGTAGTGGCGGAGGGAGTGGCTTTTCCGCGGTCGTAGAACATTTTGAGCATGCGGCGCATGGCGTTGACGTCGGCGCAGCCTGAACCGAACTCGTTGAAGACCTGTTCGTCAGTGACTATGAGTACTTTCATGTTGTCAGGAGCGGCGGTGTGGATGGCGGCTATGCGGTTGCTCTGGCCGAGGAGCTGGGGGGGAGAGATTATGATCATGTCAGGCGTCTCGGCGGCATGGATATCCTGGTTGTCGAGATGGCGGACGAGGCGCGGCTGGGGCAAAGAGGAGGTGGAGGTCCAGGCGCAGTAGGTGCGCAGGCCGTTGTAGTCGTTGGTCCAGCCGGAGGTTTTGCCGTCGGCTGTAGCGCGCATGGCTATGGGGCGGCGAGGGTCTGTGACGTCCCAGATGCGTGTCTCGGCCGAGGTGCCTTCGAGGCGGAGCGAGCGGCTGTCAGAGGTGAACACGAGATGGCCTGAGGCTGGGAGGGCCAGGCGGCGGGTGTAGGTGAGGTTGATTTTGTCGAGGTTGGCTATGCGCAGGGCGCCGCTGATGCTGATGCCGATGCCTAAGGAAAGGGAGGTGCCGTTGATGGTGAAGCGTTTGCGCACGCGGCATGTGTCGCCCCAGTTGTCGTTGCTTACGCCTGAGACCTTGTCGCCGGCGGCTTTCGGGAGGGTCTGGCCGTTGGCGGTGAAGGTAAGGTTGATGGGGGTGCTGACAGATTTTCCGTAGAACTCGCATTGCATCCAGATGTCGGTGTTCTCTACTCGGCCCGGAAGCTGGAAGCTGAAGGTGCGCGATGGGGTGAAGCGGAAGTCTTCGCCTAAGAGCTGGTGGCCGCTTTCGGCGGGTGTTGTGCGGTCGAGTTCGTGGTAGAGGCGTTCGGTGAAGGTTGTGGCGGCGTCAGGCTGCGGGGCTGAGCCTTCGGTGGGGATTGAGGGGTCGTCCTGCGGGCGTGAGTCGCTCAGGAAGTAGTAGCCGAGGGTGGAGTAGGGGTTGAGGGAGTGGGTGAAGATGTCGTCGCGCTCGCGGGTCCATGTGACGGGGCCTTCGGCGTAGAACACTATGCCGGCTGAGGTGAGTTCGCTGCGCACGAGCGGGAGGTCATCAATGTAGTTGTCGATGCTGAGGAGGTCGGGGATGCGTTGGCCGCCGTAGCCGTAGACGCGCACGTTTTCAGGGTTGGTGAAGCCTAAGGTGCGCAGTGTTGATGTGGTTATGAGGTGCGGACCAGAGGTCTCGACGCTCATCTTGACCCAGCGGCCCGACGAGAGGACGGACGATGCCGTGTAGGTGTCGGTGCTGAATCCGAGAATCCGGGCCGGAAAGGCACAGAGGAATGTGATGGCGGTAAGTATGCTGAGTAACCGGAGTTTCATCTGCGGGGTTATCTGATTGGTCTATGGGATATCTTTATATAAACGTGGCTGTTAGCCTATTATTGTGTGTCGGCTGCTGCCGATGTCATGCATCCGGAGGCAAACACAGCCCAGTCGGTGCGCGAGCCTTTGAAGGCGTTGATGTCGACCGGGGCGTTGATTCCGTTGATCCAGCCGTTGTGTGTTCCCTGCCAGAGGTGCCATTTCAGGTCTTTTGGTTCGTCGACGAGCGAGCAGATCCATAGCGGGTAGCCTTCGAGACGGCCTTTGATGAAGCGGGCGAAGCCGTTTTTGTTGGTGTAGATCATCACGCGGTAGCCGTGGCTTTCAAGATGATCTATCATCTCGGATAGGCGGTTGAGCACCATCGCTGTTGGCTGGCTGTTTGGGTTGGCCCACTCTTCGAGGTCGATGACGAGGGGGAGGTCGAGCTGGCGTCCGCGCACGGAGTTGAGGAAATTGAGCCCTTGCATGTAGCCCGGAGTGTCGAAGCGGAAGAAGTGATATGCGCCTGTTTTCAGCCCTGCTTCGCGGGCAAGCCTGATGTTGTCAATGAATTTCTTGTCTTTGAAAGTGCCTCCTTCGGTGGCTTTTATGATTGCGAAGTCTATGCCTTCGGCTGCCACCTTGCGGAAGTCGATATCGCCGTTGTGGGCGCTGATGTCGATCCCGATGACCTCGAAGCGGTCACGGTCGGGATAGATTTTGGTCGATCTCCTGCCGTAGCCGCAGCCTGTCAGCAGGACTGCGCCAAGGAGCAGCAAGGCGACGAGCGGCGAAAGTAATACTGATTTCTTCATGGCGGCGGATTTGTCAGCAGATACAAATATAGCGCTTTTTTCGTGAAAATACCGAAAACAATCTCTAAATTTGCACTTTCAGAAAGCCGGAGGGTGAAAATCGGCTCTCCTGTCACACCCTCTTATATAGTTTTAACCGGACCATGAAATTGACCAAGAGATCATTTGTAGTTTTTGCAGTAGCGGCAGCCGGATGCCTTATGAGCCGGGCCGCAGTATACAATATAGTGGATTACGGTGCTGTGAGTGACACCACCCGTCTGAGCACTCAGGCCATCCAGCGAGCCATAGACAGTTGCACGGAGGCAGGTGGCGGAACGGTGCTTGTGCCGGCCGGATCGTTTAAGACCGGAAGCATTTTTCTGCGTGACAATGTGACGCTCAATCTTGAAAACGGCGCCACGCTCTATGGCAGTACCGACATAAAGGATTACACACCGGTGACCACCGGCTATGTCTCGCTTCGCACCGTCACTCCGACAATCCAGCTGATCTATGCCGACGGGGTGTCACACGTGGCTGTCACCGGCCAGGGCACCATCGACGGCCGCGGAAGCGCTTTCCCGAAACTGTCGTGGAACGACGAGGGAATCACACGCCCCCATCTGCTGCGTTTCATCTGCTGCTCTGATGTGAGCGTTGAGGGGGTAACACTCAGAAACTCAGGCTGCTGGATGCAGCACTATCTGGCCTGCGACAGGGTGAGGATCGACGGCATCACGGTGTTCAACCGCAACAATTACAACAATGACGCTCTTGACCTCGACGGTTGCCACAATGTGACCGTCAGCAACATGATAGCCGACTCAGACGATGACGGGATCACTCTCAAAAGCACCTCGCCGCGCCTCTGTGAAGACATCACGATCAGCAACTGTGTGATTTCAAGCCACTGCAACGCCATAAAACTCGGCACCGAGACCAATGGCGGTTTCCGCAACATCATAGTCCGGGGCATCACGGTGAAACCGTCGGCCGACCAGTCATCGCAGTTCTTCGGCTTTCCCGGCGGTCACGGCCATTCGGCCATCTCGCTTGAGATTGTAGACGGCGGCACGATGAGCAATGTGGATATAGCCGACATAACCATCCGCGGCACCGAGTCGCCGATCTTCATACGTCTGGCCGACCGCCGCCGTCCCTATTCCAAGGATGTGCCTGTTGAAAATGTAGGTTCGATCAGCGGAGTGCGTCTCCACGACATTCTGATCGACGAGGCCGGTCCCGGCGGAAGCTCGATTACCGGAGTGGAGGGCCATCCGGTCAGAGACATTGAGCTGCGCAACATCACCATACGCCACAAGGGAGGCCAGAAGGCAGTAGCGGCTCCGACTGACGAAAAAATAGCGGAATATCCGGAGTCGACCATGTGGGGCATCCTTCCGGCCCAGGGCTTCTGGCTCAACCACACGCGCGGAGTGATCTTTGACAACGTACGCATCGAAGCCATCACCCCCGATGCCCGCCCGCTCTTCGTCGCCACAGACTCCGAAGGCTTCGTAACCAAGTAGCGAAAGCCGGGGTGATTACCTTCGGTTACGTCAATGGCGTACCTTCGCAGGACTATCTCCATTCGGTTTCCGTAAACTTCATCCATTATCCGGATCTCGGCTGGATTGTCAGCAGTCTTGAAAAATAAGATGACGTTAAGAGGGTGTCTCTGACGTTCTCTGAACGCGATAAAACAACCGCTCCATCCGCAGTGCCGAAGGTGCACAGCGCGGATGGAGCGGTTGTTTTATCGGGAGGGTAGTGAAACACCACTCGCTATGGATGCAATAAGCGGGGGCTTATTTGAGTTTGTAGACTTCGGTTCCGGCCAGAAGGAAGCAGCCGGTCCCGTAGTCGTCGAAGTCGGGCTTGGAATCATAGGCCACGGGCTGACCGTCTTTTGGCTCTTTGCCGGTGCCCTGCACATAGCCGAGGTAGCCGTTGGGGTGAACGGCTTCATTGACCATCGCATTCCAGGCCTTGGTGATGACGGGGAGATATTTGGCGCGATCGAGAATGCCGTTGTTGACACCCCATGCCATGCCGTAGACAAAGAGAGCGGTTCCGGTCAGCTCCTTGCCGCCGAAGTTGCTTTCGTCATGGAGGCTCACGTTCCAGAATCCGTCTTTGCGCTGACATTTCACGGCTGCCTCACACATGGCCTTGAGGTCGGCGATGTAGGCTGCACGGTGGGGATCGTCGGCAGGAATCTCGTCAAGCACACGCACGAGAGCGGCCACAACCCAGCCGTTGCCACGTGACCAGTAGCAGTTCTTGCCGTTGGGTTCCTTGTAGGGGGGCACGAAGTCTTTGTCGCGCCACCAGAGACCTTCTTTTTCGTTGAAAAGACCGCCGGCGAGAGTGTTGCGGCTCCAGCAGTACATGTCCCAGGCTTTTTCGTTGTAGCGCTGGTCGCCGGTCAGTTTGCTCATCTTGGCCAGTACGGGCATACCCATCTGGATAGCGTCGATCCAGGTCCAGTCGTCTACCTGGGGAGTGTTGACGAGCATGTTCATGCAGGCTTTGGTCTTGGTGAGCATACGGGGTTCGGGGGTCAGATTATAGAGGTCGATGTAGGTCTGTGCGGCGCAGTAGTTGTCGGCGTTGCGGGTGGTGGTGTCGTCGCGGCGCATGCCCCAGTCGAAACCGTCGGCCCAATTGTAGGCGTAGTCGTAGTAACGGTTGTCGGGGTAGATCGAATGGAGAGCCATCAGGCCTTCGAAGTAGACGGCGCGGGTCCAGATGTTGGCCTCGTAGACTTTCTTGCGCGAGTAGTAGGGGATTCCGAGCAACGGATCGGGATGTTTTTTGAGATAGTGGTCGTTGACCTTTATGAGGGTCTTGAGGGTCTGTTCGCGGGGAGGAAGCTGTTCGGCCGCCATGCAGGGGAGTCCGAGCAGGATTGCAAGTGCGATGATGATGGATTTCTTCATGGAATTGCAGTGATTGGATTGTTATTGTTTAATTGTTGATTTTTACGGGTATGAGACTCACTGTGGAGTTGAGTCCGGCGGGGACTTCCTCCCAGTCGCCGAACGAGAATGTCTTGGCATTGGTCACCGAGGCGATGTTGGCATCTTTGAAGATGCGCCACTTGATACCGCGGCGCTCGAAGTCGGCTATGCGGTTGGCCTGGTTGTTGGTCACGCGGACTTCGAGGCGGTTCAGCCCAGGCTTGAGCAGACGGCCCACGCTGAGGGTGAAGGGGGCTGACCAGACTTTGCCTGCGTCCTGGCCGTTGACGGTGACTTCGGCGCTGTGGCGCACGTCGCCGAGGTCGAGTATCCAGTCAGAGGCTTCAGCCGGATTGTCGAGGCTGAACTCTACGCTGTAGACAGCGGTACCGAAGTTTACTTTGGCTTCCTCTGTGGGCAGATCGGTCCATGCGGTGAGGGTGTCAGTGGCGAAGGTGCCGCTGATGGCCGGCTGGCTGTTTTCAAAGACTATGCTCCAGCCGCGGTCGATATTGACTGGCTTGCCGGCAGGCTCGATGTAGCCCCAGGGAGCCATTTCGGGCTTCACGGCGAAGGTTTTCAGCATTATCGACTGACCGGGACGTAGCTGCAGGCGCAGGCTTGTGGTGCCCGGCTCCGACTCATAGGTCTGAGCCAGTCCCGACTCTCCGGTGAGCGGGTCAAAGATGCCCACGGCGGCGGCGGGAGTGGCAAGGGTGACTTTTCCGTCGATGGCATCGCCTTTGAGGTTGGCGAGGAAGTAGTTGAAACCTCCGGCCTCGTTGCGGCGGCGTATCATGGAGATGTTACGGTCGGAGCGGAGGGGTTCGGGGCGCAGTCCGGAGAGTTTCAGTCCGGAGGCTATGTCAGGTGCGGTGATTATGCGGCCTTTGCCTTCGGAGTGGACGCATGGCACGGAGCCTATTTCAGGAGCGGCCTGCAGAAGGGTCCGGAGTGAGTCGAGGCGCTGGTCGTAGCGGCTGAGACCGGGCACATCAGCGGGCAGAGAGCCGGTGACGATGACCGTGGCTCCTTCCTGAGCGAGTGATAGCAGTTTTTTCAGTGTGGCCGGGTGCATGAAGCGCACGGCGGGCACTATGATAGCGCCGTAGGTGGCATCGCCTGTGCCTTTCAGACGCCCGTCTGTGCTGACGGTGAGAGTCTCGGTCAGGGCGTCGGAAATGTAGTCGGGGTCGTAACCGGCGGCCATGATTTCGGTGACGTGCTGCTTGATGTCGGGCATGCGCTGCTGCATCTTGTGGATGTCAAACATCAGATATGGATTGCCTCCCTGACGGTGCCAGACATCTTCAAGCGGGAAGTAGAGAAGCACGTCATTGTCGGGAGTTCCGGCTGAAAGGAAAGCCTGGCAGCGGGCTATGTAGGCGAACAGTGCGTCGGCGTCGCGCCAGATGCTGTTGGTCGGCGACATGTTGATCGAGGCGTAAAACATCCATCCGGGGAAGGCAGCGCCTTTGGGCGAATAGGGGGCGCCGTGGAAATAGACGTGGTTCACGCCTGAACAGAACATCTGGTCGAGTTCGGGCTTGCAGCGGGCCAGAGTGGTGCGGAAATGTTCGGTGAGCCAGGTGAGAGTCTCGGCCGAAGTGAGTTTCTTGCCGGTGACATGGGCTGCCGAGGATGCGAATTTCAGCACGGCGGGGTCGGAATCGCTCGGACGCGAGGGGCCGTCCTGCACCAGGCCGGGTATAGAGAAGTCGGTCTGTCCGAAGGATTCGCATTCAGGGATGTCGACCGCGGCGTAGAGGTCGATGATATTGGCCGGTGATCCGTGACTCTGGTTGCGTACCCGCGCGCAGTGGCGGTGGGAGCGGGCCATCCACACGTCGGTGAAGTTCTCGCGGAGCATTCGGGCGAGGGTGGCGCGGTAGTCGCGCACCACTCGGCTGCGGAGGCTGTCGTGGTTCTCCTGGTCGAGGAATTCGGGCAGGTAGAGTTCGAGCTTGTAGCCGTGGTCGCGTTCGAATTCCTCGAAGATGTTGTCGGCCCAGTCGGAGCCGTAGACTTCATAGGAGTCGTTGAAGAAGCTGTCGGGGTATGGAATGCCTGATGAGGCAAACGCGCGGTCGAAGCGGTCGAGATAGCTGTTGACCGCGATGCTGTCATAGTGGTTCACCACCAGGCCTTCGCCTCCGGGGGCGGCGCGTTTCACTTTCTGGAAGGTGCGTCCGCTGAAAATGGCATAGACTTTCCAGTCGCTTTTGGCCTTGGGGGCTTTCCAGTCGAGCAGGGAGTCACGGCGCAGGCGCGAGGTGATGTCGATTCGGCGGTCGCCGTTGACTGCTATGATGCGCTGGAGGGTGGCCACTCCCTGCTGCTTTCGGTCAGAGGGGCGGACGGTTATTTTGAGCTTCTTGCCTGGGCTTACGGTCCAGCTTTCGGCCACACGCTTGCGCGCGCTTTGGGCGGCGGTGACTTCCGGGCCTCCGAAGGGCCAGCCGGTGCCGTTGTTCATGTCGATCTGCAGGCCGAGGCGCTTGCCTTCGGCTATGGTATGGCCGAGCATGTTCATCCACTTCGGCGACAGATAGGATATATCATTGGCTTCGTTGCCCTTGACTCCGTAGATTGGGGTGATCTCGACTCCTCCAAGGCCCTGGCGGGCAAACTCTTCGAGGTTATAGGTGAGACCTTCGGGGTCAACGGCGCTTCCGAGCCACCACCAGCGCACGAAGGGGCGGTTTTCGGTGGTGACCGGATACCAGTCGGCCACTTCTGTTGCGCTAAGGCATCCGGTGCCTGCGCCGAGCAGAAGGCCGAGTGTAAGGAGGGTTTTATTTTTCAGATTCATGTGCGGTCTGTTTAGAGAATCAGGGGCGCTGGAGGGTTATGCCCATAAGGCCTATGACTACGTCGCCTGAGAGGGTTTCGATTTCCAGTGATTCGAGTTTGCGTTTCGGATCTGCGGGGATGTCAAGCACCACGGCGGCTCCGCCGGGAATTGTGCCTACGATGTCGCCGTCGGCTCCGGTGCTTTCAAGCTCCTGGCGTTTGCCAACCTCGCGGGCGAGATCGCGGGCCACGTGGCCGGTCTGCAGATGCATGCGGTAGAGCGGTTTGGTCCCAGGAGCGAGGGCGAAAGCGTGGTTGTCGTTATAGAAATCCTGTTCGATCGGGGCCCAGTTGTGAGGATTGACCAGAGGGGTGACGCTTTCGCTGCCGTCTTTGTAGCGGATGCGGATCTTGCCGTTCTCAATGCCTGACTGCATGTGGTTTGTCGAGCCGGCCATTACGAGATAGAGATGTGAGGCCTTGCCGCTGAGTTTCACTGAGGCGCGGTCGGGATAGTTGTCCCAGAGAGAGGTGTAGATCACGTTGGAGCCTTTGGCCGGTAGGGCGAAGGGGATGCCGAGTTCGGTGACGAGGCGTCCTTTCTCCCGGTCCAGGCGGCTGCGGAGTCCGGAGTCGTCGATCTCGGCGGTGAGTTTCGGGTGACACCATTCGCCGATGCCCTGCGCGGGGATCTGGAGGGTGGTCACCTGCGGACGTGGCGAGAGGTAGCGGTTGCGGAAGATGTCGGTGACAGAGGCGTTGTAGGCCTTGCGCAGGTCTACTGTCTCGCAGCGGGCGGGGTCGATATCGTCGAATCCGGGTGCGGCTACGGCGGTGAATGGCCTGTGGGCTGAGATTTCGGCGGTCCACCATTTCAGCACGCCGTCAGCCATCTCGGTGAATTTCACCGGGCCTTCCTCGCGCACGCGGCCGGTAGGGATGGCGGTCAGCTCGCCGGCGGTCTCGATGACCACTTCAAGCTGCGGTTCATTGCCGGCGTTGATGCGCAGACGCGGGGTGCCTATCGAGCTGTCGACATTTTCCCAGGCTACGGTGCGGCCGTTGACTTTGACTGAGCGCACGCCGTGGACCGGCACTGTGAGCAGCACCTGAGGCGCGAGGCGGTAGCGGTTGTCGATGGTGTAGACCAGGCGGTCGCCGTCGCGGCGGAAGCTGTAGGCTATGTCGGGGAGATTTATCGAGGCTGAGTTCCAGTCGGAGGGGAAACCGGGAATGATCTCTACACGGGGAGTGGCGGCTGTCATGTCAGGACGGATGCCGAAGAGGCCTTCGGTGAGGGCGCGGCTCCAGACTCCGATGGGGTCGGCGAAGTCGCGGTAAGACTCGCCGCGCACGGCGTCATAGTGGCTGATCTGGCCGAAGTTGAGGGGCGATGCGCCGAGATACATGTTGTCCATCACCACGGCTTTCATCAGCCGGCAGGCTTCCTCGCTGCGTCCGGCCTGCCAGTAGGCGAGGGCGGTGTGCATTACTTCGGCGATGGCCACGTTGTTGATGCTCCAGGAGTAGGGTTTCCAGTTGGTGGTGGAAATGGTGGAGATGTTGTCTACTCCGCTGTCGGAGATGACGGGGATGTGGGGGATCACGCTGTCGACATAGCAGGTGGCGGCGTAGGCCTGGAAGGGGTCGGCGATCTCGGAGTCGATGGCGTGGTAGATGGTCCAGACTGCGGCCGAGGGGTGGAGACGCTGTTTGCCTCCGGCATCCTTGAATTCGGCCCAGTGGCCGCGTTCGGGCATCCAGAGGGTGGCGTCGATGGCTTTGCCGATGGCTTCGGCTTCATCGAGATAGGGGGTGGGATCTTCGCCTATTATCTGAGCCACGCGGGCGGCCATGAGGTTGGCGAAGCGGTTGTAGGCCGAGGAGTGGGTGACGGCGCCGCCGCTGTAGTAGAGGGCATCACTGGCCCAGATGCAGCAGTAGGCGTCATAGAGGTGGTCGCCGTCAGGGTCGAAGTTGAGTTTTTCCCAGGCGAGATGGCGTTTGATCACCGGGAAGAAGCGGCGCATGGCTGCGGTGTCGCCTGTGTGGCGGAAGTGGCGCATGAGGGCATCAATGTAGACGAGGTTCATGTCGTAGTGCGACATTTCGCCTTTCTTTCCCGGTCGGCGGCATATGTAGCCGTTGCTGTACATGGGTGTTCCCCAGCGTTTTTCAGCCCGCGCGAGGTTGAGGGTGCTGTCCTGGCAGGGATGCTGGAGTGTGGCGGGGATGTCGGTAACCTGATTGTCGGCATAGGTGGCGAAATGGGTGAGGGCGCGGTCGTGGCGGCCTATGGCGTTGCCTACGTAGGCACCGCGCCATCCGAGGTGGGGCGTGCGCCATCCAATCGAGCCGTGGAGCCATGCCTGTCCGCTCCAGATGCCGTCAGCGGCCACTGACATGGCGCTGCCTATGGGGTTGAGCCAGGGATCTGGGGTTGAGATGGAGACTGCCGATGCGAGAGCGGCTCTTTCGCTCTCGGCCTGCTTCATCATGGCGGGGATGGAGAAGCCGGCCGGGATGACCGACGAGGGGAGCAGGGCTATGTATTTGCTCTCGCCTGGAGCGAGGGCTATCTCGCCTTCGTAGACCGGGAGCTCGCTGATGCGTGAGTCGGCGGCGGGGATGAGCAGCGAGAGCTGTGCGCGCTGCTTGTTGCCGTATTCCACTCTGACGGTGTCGCCGTTAACGGTGAAGATGTTGCCCTTGCAGTATTCGGGTTTGAGGTCGAAGCATGTGGGGTCATCGACACCGAGGTCGCCCTCGCGGAAGAATTTCTTGTCGGCCACGCCTCCGAAGCGCACGGGCACTGTGACGGCTGAGGCGGTTGTGTTGGTCAGGCGCCAGAGGGCCATGTCGGTGCTGCGCATTACCTGGGCTTCAACCTCGATGCCGCCCTGGGAGTAGTCCATGCGGCCGGGGGTGTAGCGCGCGGTGCATGAGCCCTGTGGGAGTGTCAGACGGAGGTTGCCGCCCATGCGGGGCAGGTAGATGCCGAATTCTGGCATGTCGCTGCACTCCATGCGGAAACCTGAGTGTGCGCCGTAGAGGGCTCGGTTGAATTTGGTCTGTCCGTCGGTGCAGACAGCCGAGATTCCATCGGGGCGGTAGTGGGTCTTGCGGATCTGTGTATTAGATGCCGCGCCTGCCCTGAGAGGGGCAAGCGTGGCTGTTAGGGCCATGCACAGCATGGCGGCTTTTGTGAACTTCATTTACAAAAGTGATGGTTTTGAAGGGTGCCGTCAGAGAGGCACCCTCCGATTGTGGATTCAGTATAATTCCGGGTTGAAATGCGAAGTCAGGACCGGCGGCTTCAAGCGCCGTGGTCCGGCTTCGGATCAGGGGAGGGGCTTGATGCCTTCCCAGCGCACGTCCCAGGTGCCGTCTTTCGGGAAGCCGGGATTTTCGGTCTCGCAGCCGTCCCAGCCGGCACACATGAGGGCCACTGCGGTGAGCAGGCCGCCGTTGCCGGGCAGATAGCAGCGCAGACGGTTGTCCTGATAGTTGTGGCCGTTGGGGAGATAGGTGTTGGTGCGCTTATCCATGAGCAGGGCGTTGACGGCCTTTTCGGGATGTCCGAGGCGCACGGCGTTCATTGCTGTGGTGGGGTAGTCCCATCCCCAGGTCTTGTCCCAGTTCCAGTTGTCATAAACCCAGTCGAAGGTGTTGTCCATGATGTCGGCTTTCACCAGGGGTGAGTTGGGGAGGATGCCTACGGCGGCGAGCACGGCCATGTGGTCGGAGGTCAGACGGATGTCGCTGTAGGTCTCAGGAGCTGTCTCGGCGGCGAGATAGAGGCTGTCTTTTGCGGCGAGGGGCGAGAGCGATGCTATGATTTCGTCCCATTTCTCCACGCGGGGCTCACCCTTGCGCTCGCGCCACTGCTGGGCGGTGTTGAGGGCGAAGTGCCAGTAGGCCAGTTCGAAGGGGGGATTGACGGTTTCGGCTGCGCGGAGGGTTTCCTGTGCGGGGATGATGCCGCGGAGTATGTAGCGGCCGGTTGAATCCTGTTCGGCGAAGTCGGCCATGAATTCGGCTGTGCCCTGGATGAGGGGATAGTAGCGGTTGACCATCGCGCTGTCGGGGTTGGCGCGGTAGAGGAGTTCGGCCAGATAGATCAGGTGGGGCTGCTGCCAGATGAGGAAAGATCCCACCTTCGAGGGGGCTTCCATGCCTGAGGGATCGGTCATCTTCATCCAGCGGAGACCTTTGAAGCCTTGGCGCTCGGCTATCTCGCGGGCTACTCCCTGGGAGCTTTCATACCAGGGGAGGGTGCGGTTGAGCAGGTCTTCGTGGCCGTAGAGGGCAAACTGTGCCTGGTGCCACCAGATCATTTCCATGTGGAATTTTCCGAACCATGAGTTGTAGGTGAGGCCGGTTTCCTGGGGAGGGGTGGAGCCTGCACACTGGATGGCGAGGAGGTATTGCGAGAGCACCACGCGGCGTTCGAGTTCCTTGGCGCGCGGGTCGGTGCAGTGGCTGAAGTCAACCACTCCGCCCTTGGTCCAGAAGTCTTTCCAGTAGGTCGAGGATGCATCGCGGGTCTGGGCTACGGTTGGGGCTGCGTCCTGCGGCACGTCGGGGAGGAAGGTGGCGGTAACGGTCCACTCGTTGTCGGCCGGGGTGAGCGTGAGCTGGTTGCGGCCGTCCTGACGGAGTGAAGCGTTGCCGCTCCAGGCGAGGTCTATATAATAGGTGGTGGAGTCGAGGCTGTGGCGCAGGAGGGCGCTGTTGGCGTCGGCGCGGACAATGTCTGTGGTGTGGAGCGAGTCGGCGGTCCAGTTGCAGGCATCGTCACAGTGTCCGCCGGTCGGATAGGGGAGGCGGATTGCCAGGGGCAGATGCTTTTCGTCTTTGATCGAGGCGGCGAGCATGTCTTTTTCGGGGTGGACGTAGGTGCGGACAGCCACGGGAGAGCCGTCGACCTTGAAGTCAGAACGGATTTCGCCGGTCCACATGTCGAGGGTCTGGTCGATGTCGGTGATCCGGTCGGGCTGAAGTCCGGCAAAGCCTATTGCTCCGAGGTGGAGGCGGTGGGGGTTGACGCGATACCAGTTTGCGGCATCGTGGGGGCGTCCGGCTTCCTTGAACTGCACTGCGTAGGGTTCTTTGCGGCCGCGTCCGAAGTCATAGTCCTTGAGGGCTTCTTCGGGACGGAGGTTGTCAGGGTTGGCGAAACTGTGCCATCCCCACTGAGCCTGAGTGCCGAGGGGCACACCCTTACTGTAGAGTTCGGGGAATGTCTGGAGGCCGGTGACGTCGACGGTCACGGCGAATTCTCCGTTGCCCACAGAGAGCGAGGCGAGGGTGTCGATGGCGGTGATGTGGGGGTTGTTTCTTTCCACTAAAGCCTGACGGTCAATGGCTGAGGCAGATCCGCAGGAGTAAAGAGCCGAAAGCGGCAACGTGAGAGCCGCTGCATAGAATAAGTTTTTGAAAGTCATCGGTTCCGATACTGTTATGGTAAATTTTAAGGTATTTGGCACAAAGTTACGAATTTACCCGCAGACTGCAAAATTTGGCTTCAGGGTGGGTTTGGGAGTTTTGGGAGATTTGGGAGTTTTAGGGACTTTGGGAGATTTGGGGTTGGCCTGATTAGCCTGATTAGAAGGCCTCAGGGTTCTCAAGAGAAAAAAGTCAGCCCCGCCATAACCGGTCGGTCGGGGCGGGGCTTGGGTCAGGTATGGTTGCTGTTTGTCTGTATTGTTGTCAAATCAACGGACCATTTTTTTGTCCGATAGCTGAGATTGTCTCAGCGGGCAAGCATGGTGTCGGAATTAAGTGTTGTTTCGAGTGCAGGTTTTGCAGAGACTATTCTTGCTGCGGCCGTCTTCTTGAGGGGTGTTGCAGCTGTGGTTTCTTCAGTATTTCCGCCTTCTTCCGAAAGAGTCTGCATTCTCATCAGTATGGGTTCTTCCATTTTCTTAATGTAGCCGGCGCTTGAAGCTGATGATGCAGGCTGAGCCTTAAACGCATGTATCTGCATGGCTGACAGGGCGTAGTCAAATGTTTTTGCATCAACAAATGCAGCTGCTGTGATTCCCATGTCTTGTGATTCAAAGTAGGTGAACGAAGCATTCATGCTCGGTTTGGTATCCCAAGTATAGAATATGGCATCTTCTTCAGGATCATAGAATGTATAGCACATATAAGCGAAATATGAGCTCCATTTGCCAAGATAGGCTCCTCCGGCAAGATTAAGGGTCTTGGTTGCGTCATTCCATTTCAACGGTGCCGACAAATTATATGCACCTACAGTGAAGTCGAGTGTGTAAGTGTTGCCGTTGCGTTTCATTGTGGCCGGGAAATAGTAGTTTTTGCCGTCAGAGGGATCAGTGAATATCCACTGGTATTCGCCTGCAATATCCTTGTCAAAATCATACTGAGAAACGGTCAATGAACCGGCAGCTCCTTCGAGACTGTAGGAGAGTGAGCCTGAGCGCATGTGGCCGGAGTTGTTTTCATCAACTGTGATGGTCACTGTCTCGTTGGCGAAGGTTGCGTGGATCCAAGATGACTCAGTATTGAACTGAACAGTGATGTCAGAGGGGAAGTCATAGGTATAGGTTTTGGCATCGTCATTCTGGCTGATTTCAGTAACCTTTACCAAGGGGAAGATGAGAGGTCCTTGATTGACTGTAATGTCATTGGTGAGATTGCCGACAGAGATTGTGACAATGCCGGTGCGTGCCTGCAGTTTGGTGTTGCGGTCAGCCGCGATTGTCAGGATACCGTCAGTCAGAGAGGCCTTGAGCCATTCAGAGTCAGATGTAACAGACACTGGAAGTGTTGCCTCGGCTTTATAAGATTGAGACCAAGCATCGGAATCAATATCAATTGTGCTGACATCGTCATATTTGAAGATGATGCCTGACTGGATAATCGAGATGTTGTCAGTGGCGTTGCCGCATTTGACTGAGATTGATCCGCTTCGGCCTGAGAAGTCGTTGTTCTGGTCAACGGCGATGTCAATGCGGTTGCCATCAACAGAGGCTGTGATCCATTCATTGTTGGCGGTTACTGTCACCAGGCCTTTCGCTTCGAAGGTGATCGAGCCGGTAGAAGCCGAGGCGGGGAAAGATGTCTCATGGCCTGTGATTGTGATGGCCGATTCGGTTGTGATGTCCGGCGCTTCATAATCGCTGCACGCGGTGAAACCCGCGGCAGCAATTATAGCGAACAATACTGATTTATATATCTTTTTCATCTTTTTCCAGATTTAGTTTTTGATAAATGCTTTGACATTTGAAATGTTGTAGTCGCCATTGATCCGATAAGAAGTAGGTGGAATATAATATTTGTCAGCGGATTCAATGATTACGAAACTATTGTTACATTTGCTTGAATAGGGATCATTGTTGGGCATAATCTCATAATGGGTCGGATTCTGGGGATTTTTGATAAAGAAGAATCCGACTGATGATTTTGCATAGAAACTGGATGATGTACCGCCCATGAATAATATCTGTGAATCAGAAGTAACCGCTACCACCTGTCCGCAAAGTTCCATACAGCCTAAGCTCCTGTTGTAAGTGGCGATAAGGTCGTAGTTACGGTTGAGACCTGAGATCGTGATGATTCCGTTGACTTTATCAGGAACGAGGGTGCAATTTACATTTTTGGCTCCGTTGGCATAGCTGAAAGTGAACGAACCTTTAAACTCATCAAAGAACGCATAAGTTTCAGGAAGAACACCGGATAGAGAAATCGAATTACCGTTAGAATCTTCACCGGTAAATGCGCCTGATTTATTAGAATCGTCAAATGTATAATTTAATTCAGAGATTGTGGCTCCATTTACTGTTACGGGATTTTTGAACCGAATTCCGGTAGAAGTTGACAGATAGTACTCACCAGAGGATTGACTATTGTCACCACCCCAGAAAAATTCCATGTAGTGAGCATTAATGTCATTCTTGCAAGTAATGGCATTTGCGCCTACAGAGCCATTAGCCGATGGTAAAACATTAGTATCATAGATTTTTCCTATGGCATGGACAAAGGCATCAGGGTCTTCATTGAGGCGGCGGAGATACATGGTGTTGCCTGTACGGTTGCCACGAAGGGTGATAAGATCTTCGGTTACATTCATGATCATGAATTCGAAGTCTCCGTCTTTCGCTTGGTATTCACCACTTGATGGAGTGGCGAAGAAGTGCATGAGGGTGTTGTAGGAGTCGAACGAGAGTACAGGGCCGTTGTTGGTATTGAGCTTGTAGAAGCTGGTTTCCTCCATGTCTGGTGAGAGTTCGCAACGGACAGATACTTTTTTGTCATCGAACTTCAGAGCATAGATGATTCCGCCGTATGAAAGGTTGCGGTCAGGATAGTAGTCGAAGATCCATCCGTTGTCAGAGCTTGTGAGTACGGCCTTGGTGTTTTCAAGGACAGCCTGCATACGTTCTGACGATGATTCGTCAAAGAAATCTTCCTGATCTTTCAGGCAGGACTGTAACGCAAGAGTCGAGAATGCAAGCAGAGTTGCTATGAATAATTTATTGAGTCGCATAGTTTGAATCGTTTGGGAAGATTAATAAACAGAGAGATCCTGCAGGTCGACAACTCCTGTCATAACTTCATTCTGACGGCGCTGGATTACGTCGCGGAGTTCGTCAAGGTCGATGCCGAAGTTTGAGAGCATGTATTCGCGTACAATATCGAGTTTCTGCTGGATGAGGCCTGATCCGGTTGCTCCGGCCTGGGTCATCCATTTGTCCCAAGTGGCGCTGTCGTTTGTGATATATACTGACATTACTTCAGCAAAGTCTTCAATGTAAGAGTGCTGCGAGTAATCGGTGATGAATCCGCGCGGGAGCCAGTTGGGGGTCTCATTCCACATGTCAGATACATAACCGGTAGGGGTTATTGTCTGGAAATCAGAGGGGATAGTCCTTGTCTGGTTGAGGATGTGGGTGAACTCGTGGTGGATTGTCTTGATGTAGTAGTAATTCAGGGTAGCTGCGCTCTGCATATAGGTCGGCAGATAGTTGAGACCGGTAAGGTAGATTTTCAAACCTCCTTCGGCGGTGCCGAGAATGAATGTGCCGTTGTTCTTGTATTCCCATTCACCGACGGTGTAGAACATCTTGGGGAAGTACTGACGGGTGAAGTCAACGCCGGCTACTTCATTATAGGTCTCAACACAGAGGTGTTTGATGAGATGGGCCATAGTGATGGCATCTTCGTAGCGGGCAGGTACGAGATAGTAGTCAAAGTCACCTTCAATGTCCTCGTAGCGGTATTTGAAGTCAATATTGTAGGGCTTGTTGTAATTGGCTTCAATCCATTTGTCGAAATCGTTCTTTTCGGTATTGCCCAAAGTGATAACAGATTTGCCGGTGTCGGGGTCATCATCGGAGCAGGCAGTGAAGCCTAAAGTTACGGCGGAAAGCAGTAAAAGGCTTAATATTCTGGTTTTCATTATTATGATCTTTTAGTAATGATTAGTTTGTTTGGAACTCTTAAGAGAGTTGATAACGAATCAGCGAGGATTGGCTTCAAGACCAGCGTCACGTACGTCAAGGGGGATCTGGAATGCACGGCGCTTGTCATCTTTGGCAAGGAAGTCGGTCTGAACCGAAGGAAGTCCACCGGCATTGAGAGTGCGTCGGGGAATTTCTATTCCGTAGCGCTTGATGTCGAACCAGCGGAAACCGAAATGGAGGGTCTCAACGCGATGGAATGCAAGCATGCACTGGAGCATGGCTTCCTGGGTCGATCCTTCGGCTCCGATTGAGAATGCAGGGTTGAGGTGCTTTTTGAGGGTGCCCTTGATCGGAGATTCTGCGCTATAGCTGTATTCCAGACTGTTAAAATATTCTGTGATGTCGGTCGGAGTCAGAACCGGACAACCGCTGTAGTAGTTTTGAGCCCAAAGAGTCAGATCGGCAGCAGCCTCGTCATAACGGTTGAGCATGATATAGGCCTCTGCACGGTTGAGAAGAGCTTCGTCAGTGGTAAATACAGGAATTACAGAGTGTACAAAACCGGTCTGAGCAACGATGTCAGTGTATTCAAAGAGACATACAACTTTACGCAGAAGAGCCATATCGCTTGATCCGATATATTTGCCATAAATTCTTTTGAAAGATCCGAATTTGTTTTGCAGGGCAAGAAAAGTTTCAGTCGATGCAATATGGTTGTTATGGTTGATGCGACCGCCGGTATATGAACGACCGAACACCCAGCCTATACGAGATGTAGCAGTGGTCATCATGAGATTGCACTGATGTGTCAGCTTAATGTATTCCAGGGCCTGAGGTTCTCCATAGACTCCATTTCCATCTACGGGTAAGGCTGCCTGTGCATCGTTGTCACGCAAAACAGAACGGGGTGATGATCCGAGGCATTTTGTGGCCCAATCGGCTGCATCCTGCCATTTCTCCACAGCAAGATAGAATTTAGTTGCGAAAGCATAGGCTGCTTTCTGGTTGAAGTGATATTTGGGGACGTCAAGGTGAGAATCGGTCACATATTTGAGCCCTTCTGTGAGGTCAGCTTCGATCTTTTCATAGAAGTCGGCAAGATTGCCTCGTTCATATTCCGGACGGAGTTCGGTTTCAGAATGTTCCATGTAGGGGAGACCGAGTTCCTGGGCTGCATTCTGTGTCCAGGGCATGCAGAAGAGCTGCGCGAGCATGAAGTGGTTGTAGGCGCGGCAGAGAAGAGCTTCCGAATAGAGACCCTGAAGAGAAGTGGTCACGGGGCCTCCAAGGCGTTTGATGCCCTCAAGGGCTTCATTGGCTGATGCGATGCAATTGTAGGAGTCTTCCCAATAGCGAGACAGAGACTCGTTTTGGCCGGTTTCCATTTCATCTTTCCATGCAAAGGCATCTTCGAAAAATCGTTCTGAATATGGACTGTTGGGATCGATGTCATCACAATTGTCTGATGATAATTCGCAGACAAGACTGAATTCATGAGTGGGATAGGCCGACACGAGGAGGCTCTTGATCTTGTCTTCGGTGTCGATGGTGGCGCGGTTGTCGGGCATGGTGTCGAGGTAGTCGTCGCATGATGAGAGGGCTACAGTCGGCAGAGCAAGCGCGAATGCGTATTTTATATATTTGTTCATTTTACTGATTCTTTAGAGTGGATTAGAAACCGAGGTTGACTGTCAGAGTGAACTGCTTGGGGGTCGGGGCAGCCACACCGCCGGTGTTGAAGAACTCAGGGTCCTGACCGTTGAGTTTTTTATCGGCGTAGATAAGGAAGAGGTTGGTTGCCTGGAGCTTCAACATGGCGTTGGAGAGACGCAGCGCGTTTGTCACCTTGGCGGGCACCTGATAGGCCAGCGAGATTTCCTTCATGCGGATGAAGTCGCCCTTGGCGATACGTGCATCCGAGTAGTTGTAGGCGTTGTAGGCGTAGTCCAGGTGAGAATCATTCTTGTTCTGGCGCATTGAGGCGATCACAGGGATGTTGGTGCGGTTTTCGTCGCCGGGCACTGTCCAGCGGTTGTTGAATTCCTTCGGAGTGGCGGTCAGGTCGGTGTATTCGTCAGAGAAGACGGGATCGAGACGGATGACGTTGCCGAAAGAATAGGTGATGTAGACGTTGAGGGTGAAATCCTTGTAACGGAAGATGTTGCCGAACGAACCGAGATCAGTGGGGTCGATGCTGCCGGAATACTTCAGGAATTTGAGCTTTTCGGGGTCTGAGGTCTGGAAGTAGATGCCGGTGGTCGAGATGTTGCCGTCCTGGTCAAGGAAAGTGGGGAGACCTTCTTCGTTAAGTCCCATGAAGGGAATTGAGAAGAGCGAGCGCACGGGGTAGCCTTCCTGGGCGAAACCGCTGCCCGAAACGAGCTGCATCACATTCTTTGTGGTCTTGAGGTCAGTGACCTTGTTTTTGTTGTAAGAATAGATGAAGTTGGTGGTCCAGGAGAAGTCCTTGGTCACGATGTTCTTGGTGGTGAGTGAGAGCTCGACACCGTGAGAGCGCATAGAGGCAACGTTGCCGAACTTCTGGATCTCACCGCCGATGCCCTGGGTGTTGGTGACACCGATGAGGTCGAAGTTGTTGCGGCGATACCAGTCGAATTCTACATTGATGCGGTTGTCGATGAAACCGGTTGAGAGACCGAGGTTGAGCTCGTGTTTCTTTTCATATGTGAGTTCGCTGTTGGCGAGAGATGATACGTAGAGTGAGCTTTCGTTTGCACCTGTAGAGGGGCGCCAGGGATTCTTGGATTTGATTATGGCGTAGGCGTTGCTGACAGAGGGACGGTCGCCGGTCAGAGAGTAAGAAGCCTTGAGAGTGAGGTGGCTCCATGTGGGGTTGAAGTTGTGGAACCATTCTTCTTCATGGGCGTTCCATGATCCTGACACGTTCCAGGTGGGGAGCCAGCGGGAAGAGCGGCTCTTGCCGAGTGAGTTGGTGCCTTCGTAGCGGAGGGTGCCGTTGAGGTTGTATTTTCCCTTATAAGAATAGGTGGCGTTGCCGAAGAAGGCTACCGAGCGTTCGCTGGTGTTGGTCAGGGTGTAGTAGTCGGTGTTTTCTTCCTGGCCGCGTTTGAATACCTGGTAGGCATAGTTGGGGATTTCACCCATGCTGTACTGCATGCCCCAGCCGCGGAACCAGGTAGAGTGGCGGTCAACGGAGTTGGTCTCCATACCGGCGTAGAGGTTGACGATGTGGTTTTCAGCGAATACGTCGTTGTAGCGGGCTGCGGCACGCATGTCCCACTTGAACATGCTACGGTCAGCGCGTTCGTAGATACCGCCGTTGGGGAGGATTGAAACGGGGAATGCGTAGGGATCGTCAGGATTTGTGTAAAGAAGCGGGTTTCTATCGCGGATAGCGGCAGTAGGCATCCAGCGGTATGCCAGGGCCTGGTTGGAGTCATCGAGGATGAAGTGTTCCTGCGAGGTAGAGGTGTTCTGCATGCCGCCGAGGAGCGAGAGCTCTACTTTACGGATGGGCTTGTAGGTGAGCACACCGGTAAGGCGGAAGTCACTAACACCGAGCTTCATGTAGTTGTTCTTGAGCTCGTGGAGAATGTTGAATGGAGCGTATGAACGGGTGTAGAATTCGTTGACATCGAGTGTGCGCGAGGTGTTCATCGAGTATGAGTAGGGGTTGATGTCGAAGTCGCGCTTCACTTCGCCAGACACGGCATCGATCTCGCTGCCGAGTGTGCCGGGAGCTTTCTGCTTACGGTAAGAGGCGTTGGAGATGAGGTTGAAAGAAACCTTGTCAGAGATATTGAAGTTGGAGTTGAGGTTGGCAGTGTAGCGCTGTACGTCGCTCTGCTTGTACCATCCCGGATCATACATTACTGATGCCGACACATAGTGCTGGGCCTTCTCAGTACCTGAAGAGAGGCTGATGGAGTGGGTTGACATCACAGAGTTTGAGAAGAGCTGGTCAAACCAGTCGGTGTTGCGGTATTCGGCAGCGCGGAGATAGTTTGCCTTGGCCTCGTCGGTGTTTTCAAGACCGAAGCGGCCGGTGGCGGGATCGTACTGGTTGATGAGCTGATACATCTTGCCGTAGACACCGCTTGACGATGCGTTGGCGATTTCAGCATAGTTGAGGTAGCCTTTCTGGGCGAGTTCCTGGTAGACGCTCATCTGGTCCTGCGAGTTCATGATGTTGAAGTCGCGGTAGTTGGGCTTGAGGCGCATGGTGAATTCGCCGGTGTAGTTGATGGAGTTGCGACCGGCTTTACCTTTCTTGGTAGTCACAACGATCACGCCAGCCATAGCGCGCGCACCGTAGATAGAGGTTGCGGAGCCGTCCTTGAGGATGTCGAAGCTTTCAATGTCGTCGGCGTTGAGGCCTGCGATAGCTGAAGAGATGAGGGTTTCGGCGTTACCTGAGGAGAGGTCGTCGGCAGAAACATTCATCACGTCTTCCATGATCACACCGTCGACCACCCAGAGGGGCTTGGAGCTACCGTAGATAGATGTGGCACCGCGGACGCGGATCTTGGGGGCGGTACCGAAAGTACCGGATACGTTCTGGACAGAGACACCTGCAGCGCGGCCTTCGAGGCTTCGGCTGATGTCGGCCATGCCGCTGATGCGTGCATCCTGGGCGTCAATCTTAGTGGCCGCACCGGTGAAGAGGCGTTTGTCCATCTTCTGCATACCGGTCACCACTACTTCCTGGAGCTGCTCGGCGTCAGATTCGAGAGAGATTTTCATTTCGGTGCCTTTGACAATGGGCACCTGCTTTGTTTTCATGCCGATGTAGCTCACCACGAGCGTTTTTGCACCGGCCGGGAGCTTCCCGATTGTGAACTTTCCGTCGATGTCGGTCGAGGTTCCAACTTTGGTGCCCTTGACCATGACGCTTGCGCCCACAACGGGCTCATCGTCATCCGCAGAGATGACAATGCCCGTAACCCCCCCTATACCAGAGGTTTGCGCGTTTGTCAGCCCGAATCCAACAAGGATCATGACTAACAGCATTAATAGACTTTTCCTCATAATAAGACAGATATAAATGATAATGATAGATTATATGGGGTAGTGATAGATTGTGCAGGATTTGCAGATGTTCGCGATTAGAACACTTTTTAACTAATCGCCTTGATTTGGCTTTGGAGTTGCAAAAATATGAAATTGAAATTTAATAAACAAATTTTATGTCAATTTTTGTTTAAAATGGGTTTGTAAATGGAAAAAGTAAGAAAAAATGGCTCAAAAGCATCGAAAAAGTGATCAGTAAAATGACAAATTGTTAAAATATGGAGTCTGAATTAGCCTAAATATAGTTAAAATCAGCCCTCGTTGACAGCCAGTAGGACCCCTGCAAACCCGTCTGTGCACCCATCTGTGAGCCCATGCAGCCCCATTCCCGCATCTGCTCCTCCCTCCAATTTGATAAACCGACACCGAAAGTCCAGCCCGATCAGAAGCATGTGGTTTAGTTTTAACTAAACTTTTAATGACTATTTTTTGTTTTTCAGACGAAAACAGATTATATTTGCAGGTGAAAACAATTGAGCAGCCATGTGTTGATAAAAATATAATAAATTAATGTGTGGCGGCAATATAGCCGGACCACAGTCCGGGAATCTATCAATTAAAAAAAATAATTATGACGAATTAATGGACGAATATCATCTGTGTCCTTTGGATGACATAGGCAACCCGAAGTATGAATTTTATTTTCTGTATAAGAACGGCTGCTGTTTCTGTAAGGAATTCATAGATTCGCTACAGCAAAAGAGCGATATTGACGAACTTGCGGAACTTCTTGCCATAATGGGCAAGGTCGATAACAACAATCTGCCGCAGAGCAAATACAGGCATATCACCGGCGGAAAGCGCGATAGGAAGGATGTCTATGAGTTCAAGACCAAACATCTGAGGCTTTATGCCATAAAGAAGGAGCCTGACTATTATCTGGTGGTTGCCGGGTATAAGAAGGGACAGGATAAGGACATAGCAAAAGTGTTCAGGCATTTTAATTATATTCCTGACAGGATTGCAATCAAGGATGAAAGTGATGAAGTTGAAGCCGGAAAAGATTCCGGTAGTGATGATGTTAAGTAATCATTGATTAAAATGAAATTACTGAATAAGAATAAATATGAGTCATCGGCTTACTGGACACAGCTTGTGCAGCTGATGATATTTGATAATATTAAGCGTTATCTTGATGAAAACCATCTGACTCGGACCGAGTTTGCCGCCCGCCTCGGGGTCTCGAAAGGCTATGTGTCGCAGATTCTCAACGGAGATTTCGACCATAAGCTGTCGAAACTTGTGGAGCTTGCGCTCGCATGCGATATGGTGCCGCGGATCGAGCTTATGCCGAAGGCCTATGCCGAGCAGGTGGTAGAGAATACTTATCTGCAGCCGAAAGACTGGACGCAGAGCAGCGTTTATTTCAGGACAATACCTTCTGTAAAGCCCGAAGCCAAGGCCCCGGCTTCGGCTCAAAGTGTGAAAGTGCTGCCCGTGGTCGGCAAATCGTCAGTCAGAATCGGAAGCTGCGACTGGGGTGTTGCCGAAAATCGAAAATCAACAAATAAGATTGCGTGATGGTACGTTTTAATATGTCAAGGATTGCCGTCAGCCAGTTTGCAATCCTTTCGGAGAGCCTGCCGCAGGGCGAAATGAATATGTTGACTGAAATTTCGTTTCAGTATTCTTCGGAGAGCCGGCAGATAGCATGTGAGGCCGGTTTCAGGTTTACGCATGAGGACAATACGATTCTTGTGCTCAAAGTGCTGTGTGAGTTCCGGATCCATGAATCGGATTGGGCCGGTTTTGTCAGGAAAGACGGAGTCGGGATACCGAAATCGGTGCTTGAAATTCTTGCAGTGCACACGGTCGGAACCTCGCGCGGGATTCTGTTCTGCAAGACGGAGGGTACGGCGTTCAATAGCCTGATGATCCCGCCTCTGAATGTGGCCCGTATGATGGAAGATGAGGCCGCGGTGGTTAAAAGCAAGTGACAGGCTGCTTGAATTTTCCTGAAAATAGGCTAACTTTGCGGTGTGTTTTACTGCGGAACCAGAAAATCAATCAAATCATACCTAAATTATCATGAAACTTATTTCATCACTGTTTATCGCATTAGCTCTTCCGGTGCTTGCCTGGGCGCAGGCTCCGTCTGACACTATCACAGTGTTTATGATCGGTGACTCGACAATGGCCAACAAGCCTCTCGACAAGGAAAACCAGGAACGCGGCTGGGGCCAGATGCTGCCTATCTATCTCGAAGGCGCCATCAAGGTCGACAACCACGCCGTCAACGGCCGCAGCTCGAAGAGCTTCATCGACGAAGGCCGCTGGGACAAGGTGCGCGAGAAGATCCGCCCCGGCGACTATGTGATCATCCAGTTCGGCCACAATGACGAGAAGGCCAAGAGCCTCGACCGATACACTGTGCCCGGCGGAAGCTTCGATGCCAATCTTAAGAAATTTGTGAGCGAGGCCCGCGAGAAGGGTGCCACACCGATTCTTATGAACTCGATAGTGCGCCGCAATTTCCCGGCCAACGGTATTGCCGCCGCTCAGACCGACGACCGCCAGAAGACCTGGAAGAAGGGTCTGGAGAACTATCCCGCCGAGGGCGACACGCTGGTTGACACTCATGGCGACTACCGCATAGCTCCGCGCAATGTGGCCGAGGAGATGGGCGTGGTGTTCATCGACATGAATTCTCTGACCCATGAGCTCGTGCAGGGGCTCGGCCGTGACAATTCTCGCTCGCTGTTCATGTGGATGCCCGTGGGCGGCTATGAGTTCGCTCCTGACGGACGTATCGACAACACTCACCTGAACGTGCTCGGCGGCATCATCGTGTCGCGTCTCGCTGTCAACGCCATTGCCGAGAAGGTGCCCGCGCTCAAGCCCTACATCCGTCGCACGGTCTATAACCTCAACAAGTAATCTCCTCCAGGCCGACAGATTCTTATCTGACACTACCGCCACATTATAATATATAAGAGCGCCGTAGGGGCGAAACTTCAAGTTTCCACCTACGGCGCTCTTACATGTTTATCTATGATATATTATAATGTGGCGGTAGTGTCAGATGCGTTCGAGGACGGTGGCCACGAGATCCTGCACGGCTGTCTTGTAGTTGGGGTTGGCATCGTTGTTCATGCGGTTGGCTATGATGGAGCAGACGGTCATTGCTCTGTGGCCCATGAGGCGTCCGAGGCCCTGGAGAGGAGCCGATTCCATTTCATAGTTGGTCACCTTGCGGCCGTTGTGGCGGAATTCCTCTATGCGGCGGTTGAGATCGGGGTTGGCCAGAGGCAGACGGAGCTCGCGACCCTGCGGACCGTAGAATCCGACAGCCGAGATGGTGTTGCCGCGGACCATGTCGTCACGGCCTATCTGGTTGACAAGCTCTTCGTCGGCATTGACCACGTAGGGTTTCGCCCAAAGCGGATTCCAGCCCACTGATTCGCAGAAGGCGTGTTCGAAATCGAGATCTGCCACTTCATTGCGTCCGGCATAGTAGTTGAGCACACCATCAAAACCGATGGCTTTTTCGGCAATAACCGGGGTGCCGAGCTTGAGTTCGGGCTGGAGGGCTCCTGAAGTGCCGATGCGCACCAGTGTCAGACGGCGTTTTTCGTCTTTGACCTCGCGGGTCTTGAAGTCTACGTTGGCGAGGGCGTCGAGTTCATTGATTACAATGTCGATGTTGTCGGGGCCGATGCCGTGTGAGAGGCACATGATGGGCTTGCCGTTGTAAGTGCCGCCTATGGTGTGGAATTCGCGAGAGGAGACTTCAAAGTCTGTGGTGTCAAAGAACGAAGCTACCATATTGACGCGGGCGGGGTCGCCTACGAGAATTACACGGTCGGTCAGCTGTTCTGGACGCAGGTGCAGGTGAAACACTGAGCCGTCGGGGTTGATGATCAGCTCTGAAGGGGCTATGATTTTCTTTTCCATGATAGATGAAGTTGTTTTTAGGTGTGGGGAAAGAGGTGGTTGATGATTATAAGGTATAAACGTTTGCCGGGCAGGAGTGGTTTGGTCAGCGGAGACGGTAGCGTCCGCCGGGGATGGCCAGGATGAGCGATCTGAATTCGAGGTCTATCAGCATGGCCATGAGTCTTGGGGTCGGGATGTCGATGCGGGCCGTCAGATCATTGAGAGTGGCCTCGCCGCGGTCGGTCAGCTGGTCGATGACAGCTTGCTCTTCAGGGGCGAGTTCCTGAAAGAGCGACGGCTGTACGGGCACGGTTTCGGCTGTGGGCCATCGCATCTGCGATGCGAAGTCTGCGGCGGAGCTTACGAGTCCGGCTACATGATCGGCTATAAGGGCGTTGCAGCCTGCCGAATAGCGGTCGGAGGTGCGGCCCGGAAGGGCGAAGACATCGCGGTTGTAGCCGGCGGCAAGCCGGGCTGTCACCAGTGCGCCTCCTTTTGAGGCCGATTCTGCCACCACGAGGGCGTCGGCCAGACCCGCCACAATGCGGTTGCGGGCAAGGAAGTTTCCTTTGTGGATTGAGGCCGACGAGGGGTAGTCGGTCAGCATTCCGCCACCGCTGCGTATCATCTCTACAGCTGTCGGCCTATGTGCCGGAGGATAGACCGTGTTGAGTCCGTGGGCCACTACGGCTATGGTCGGCAGTCCGGCTTTCAGGGCCGCGCGGTGGGCCGCAATGTCTATCCCGTAGGCCAGACCGCTCACAATCACCGGTTTTTCAGCCATGATATCGGAGAGCTCTCTGACGAAGCGCTCGGTGAAATCGCAGCCGTAGGCCGTGGCGTGGCGGGTGCCGACTATCGAGACCACACGTCGGCTGTTGAGGTCGCAGTCGCCCAGCATGTAGAGCATCAGCGGGGCGTCGTCGCACTGGAGAAGGCGATGCGGATAGTCAGGATTGCGGAAATAGATGGCGCGGATGGAGTTTGACTCTACAAAATCAGCTTCGCTACGGGCTTTTTCAAGAGCTTCGTCTCTGACTTTTTGGCTGAAGAGGCGGTTGGCGAACCCCATGACAGCCGATAGCTGCGACTCAGACAGACGGAAGAATGCTTCTTCCGAGCCTGTGCGGTCGAGTATCGCGTCAGCGAGTTCCGGCGAGAGCGAGCGCAGAGACGAGAATGCTATTTGGCTTACAAGAGGTTCCATCGGGTGAGAAATGTGAGTGAGGGGTGAGAGATTCAGGCTTTGCGGAGCGGAGCCGGTGCGATTTTATGCGAGATATTCGCGGAAAGCCTCGGCGAGAAGATCGCCGCGCGAGAGGCGCCCGTTTTCAAGGCAGACAATTGTCACGAGCGCATGGACTACATGGGAGCTGTTGGCTGCGTTGTAGATGTCCTGCGTGAATACAAACCTGGCGCCCTTACGCTCCATGCTCAGGCGCGATATCATAGTCTCGCCAAGGGTGAGCGACGAGAGATATTCGATTTCGATTTTTCTGACCACCGGGTCGAGACCCTGTTCCTGCATGGCGCGGAAGGTCGTGCCTGCGTGTTCGCAGAAATCGTGGCGTGTTATTTCGAGATAGTGCAGATAGTTGGCATTGTTGACTATGCCCTGCGAGTCTACTTCGTAGTCGCGGACTTTTATGATCTGTTCGTAACTCTTCATGATTGGTTCTTTGGGTCGGGCGCCGGTCTACGCGTTATAGAGATAGCGCTTTATGGATCGTTTGGGAGTTTTTTCGAATTCGTTGGCTATCAGCTGTATGCGGTCTATCCTTTCGTATGGGGCCACTATGCGGTTCAGGTCGGTTCTGACCTGCTCCATGAGAGCCGGCAGCTGTTCGTTGTGAACTTTGTCGCGGTCCATAGCCTCATAGTCGGGATAGACGAGGGCCACGAGGTGTTTGCCGCGCTCCACGATAAGGCTTTCCGACACGTAGGGCATGTTGTTTAGCTTGGCCTCGATCTCTTCAGGATAGATGTTCTGCCCGCTGGCTCCGAGGATCATGGTTTTGTAGCGCCCGCGTATGAAGATGATGCCCCGGTCAGAGATTGTGCCCATGTCGCCGGTGTGTAGCCAGCCTTCTGCATCGATCACGGCCTCGGTAGCTTCCGGATTCTTGTAGTAGCCCTTCATCACGTTTTCGCCACGCACGCAGATTTCGCCCGGCTCGGTTTCCGGATTCCGGCTGCCTGCTATTTTGCTCTCCATAGTCGGCAGTGTGCGGCCCGATGATGAGACGATGAAATTGCGCCAGGGGGTATAGCTGATGAGCGGGCCGCATTCGGTCATGCCGTAGCCCACGGTGAAGGGGAATTTTATTTTGTGGAGAAAGGCTTCTACTTCATGGTTGAGAGGGGCGCCGCCTACTATCACTTCCTCGAACTCACCGCCGAGAGCCTCGACAAGGCTGTTGCGGATCTTGCGGTAGACGAGAGTCTTGAGTCCCGGCAGTTTCAGCGCGCGGCGCACCGAGGGCTTCTCGATGATCGGGCGCAGTTTGTTGCGGTAGATCTTTTCGAGAATGAGCGGGACGCAGATGATCAGATTTGGCCTTACCTCGGCAAAGGCCTTGAGCAGAAGTTTGGGAGTGGGGAGTTTGCCGAGAATGGTGATGTGGGTGCCGACGGCAAGAGGGGTCAGCATGTCGAAGGCACATCCGTAGGCATGGGCGAGAGGTAGAAACGACAGGGCTCTCGATCCGCGGTAGTGCAGTCGGGATGCCACCCCGAAGCGGACGTTGCCCCCAAGGTTGCCGAGAGTGAGCATCACGCCTTTGGAGAAGCCTGTGGTTCCTGAGGTGTAGTTGATTTCGGCAAGGGTGCTCTCGTCGATTTCGGGATAATCAACATCGGCCGTGGTGAAGCCGTGTGGATAGCGTCTGCGCATTTTTTGTGGCAGGCGGGCGAGGAATTTCTCTACCACATGGTTTGTGACCGGGTGTTCGGCGAGCACGGCGCGGCGGTCGAGCGAGAGGACGGCTTTCACGGCAGGAATCTTTTCAAATTCCATTGAGTCGAAGATGCTTTCATTGATGAAAAGCATGACGCTCTCGGAGTGGTTGATGATATGCTGCGCATCCTGGACGTTGAAATCATGCAACACGGGCACAATGACGGCTCCGTAGGTGAGAGTGGCCATGTAGACCACCACCCAGGCAAACGAGTTCTTACCCATGACGGCAATCTTGTCGCCGCGCTTGATGCCTGCCTCTTCATAGAGCAGATGTAGGGCGGCAATGCGCCTTGCCATGTCGGCATAGGTCATTGTCTGGTCAGAACCGAATTCCGTAAGAGCCGGCAGTTCCCAGTTTTTACGGAAACCGGAGGCGTATATCTGTAAAAGATTCTCCTTGTTCATAAATAAGTTGGCTGTGAAAGGGATGTCAATCATATAACGCTGACAGACAATCCTTTGTTTTTCCCATTTTGCGCCCTTTGGATATTCCGGCGTGTGGATGCGGGACAATCTATTCACAAAGTAACTAAAAATCACCCGAATATGCAAATCGTGGCCAAAGCTGAATCCGGAGTGGAGCCGGCCCTCCGCCGCGTATGCTTCTCAGATGTTCTGCCCGATGTCCGCAGGCAGGAAAAAGGCGCATAGAGCACGCAGGCCCCGCAGGACCGGTGTACGCTATGCGCCTTATGCTTTTTTCGGAGTCAGTCCGGATTACATCTTGTTGAGATATTCGCGGAGAGCTTCGTTTTCGGGGTCGATTTCAAGGAATTTTTCGAAGTAAGCGCGAGCCTGTTCCTTGTCACCAGCCTTGAGGTAGTAGTTGGCGAGATTGTTGTAGGCGCTCTTGTAAGCGTCGCGGTATTTTTCCTTGTTTTCGGGGTTTTCGTCGTAGGCGGCGAGCATCTGCTGATAGGTCTCGACCAGGGCGGGAGTGATCTCGGCTCCGTCACGGACCATCATGAGAGTGGCTTTGTTGCGGTAGAGCGGGCCTTTGTTGGCGGCTGACTCGATGGCCATGTCGACATACTTGATGCCATTGTTGGCGGCTTCGATACGTTCGGGAGAGCCTTCGGGAAGCGATACGCCGAGGTTCTTGTAGCGGTTCGAGAGGATGAAGTAGTCGTTGAGAGAGGCGTCGCCTGCGTCAACGAATTTCTGCATGTATTCAGCGGCCTTCTGATAGTCTTCGAGGTCGGTGTACATTGACGAGATGTTGGCGAGGATCTGTTTGTTCTTCTCAGGATTGAGCTCATAGGCCTTGGTGTAGGCGGCTACAGCATCTTCAGGACGCTTGAGTTCGCAGAGGATGTCACCGTAGGTGGTGTAGTCAGTGGCTGTGAACTTGGCATCGGCGTGAGAGAAGAGTTTCTTAGCGGCTTCTTCAGCACCGGTGAAGTCTTTGAGGGCAGCCTTGTTGAGCATAACCATGCGCTGCATGTATTCGTTGTTGGGGTCTTTTGCAAGCACCTGGTTTGCCACGTCGAGAGATTCCTGATACTTCTTACCGAAGTAGAGGAGACCTGAGTAGCGCTGTTCGTCACCCTGGAAGTGGTTGGGGTTCTGGATGTATTTGCCATACTGTTCGGCAGCTTTTGTGAACTGGTTGCCGTCATAGTATTTTTCAGCGAGCTCGCTCTGGGCAAGAGCCGAGTTGGGGAGCTTTTCGTTGAGCTCGACGAGCTTGGCGATAGCGAAGTCAGGGTTTACCTTGTTGTAGAGGTTGGCATACTTGACATAGGCTTCGGGGTTGATGTTGCCTGCTTCTTCGTCATAGACCATAGCCTGTTCGTAGCGGCCGGCTGCGGCACCTACGTCAGTGGTCTTGAGCATGTCGCCCTGGAGAACGTAGATCTGAGCTTCCTTGTTTTTGGAAACTTTCATTGCCTTGTCGATCTGCTTGTCGATTTCCTTGGCGTAGAGAGTGGGGTCTACATTAAAATATGCGCGGGCCACGGCTGCCATGAGCGAGGCGTCTTTCTTGTTGGTCTCAAGAGCTTTCTTGAAGAGGTCAGAGGCTTCTGATTTGTTGCCGTTCTTGAGGGCGATTTCGCCGAGACCTACATAGTTGTAGCCATAGTTGGGGTTTGCTTCCTTGCCTTTGTTGAAGTTGGCGGCCGCAGCGGCGGTGTTGCCTTCACGCATGTCAAGTGAGCCGAGATAGAAGTATGACACGGCTTTGTCTGTAGAAGGATCATTGAGTGTTTTCTCAAGGATGGTCTTTGCCTTCTCGAAACGGTCGGCGTTGTAGTAGTCAACGCCATCCTGATAGCCGCCCTGGGCGAATGCCGTGAGGGCAAACCCTCCAAGAACGAGGGAAAAGATAGTACGGAATTTCATTTTCTGGTTTACTATAGATATTTAATTTTTTTTGATTGATGTTCGTTGTTGTTTACATCCGGTTCCTGCAAACTGGATAATGATTTTTCAGTTTGAAAGACCGTCAGGCGGGTTCGGTGTGTGATGTCATTGATAGACTAACGCAGAAGCCACCTTATTATTGTTTTATTCGAGAGCAACCATGCGCGGGCGCACTGTGGCGGGCAGAATGCCGGTCATCTGTATGAGCTTCTGGCCCTGGAATCCGGTGACGAAGCTGAAGAATCGGTGGGTTATGGTGCCGCCGGGGGCTGTGCTGATCATGTAGACCGAGCGGTAGAGCGGGTAGGAGCCGTCGAAAATATAGGCCTGATAGGGCTTGTAGGCTGCCACCACGTCATTTCCGCGTATTTTCAGCACCTTTACTTCGGAGTTGAAATCGAGCTGGGTGGTGTCGCTTTTCTCTACTGCCTGGGCGAGTTCATCGACTGATTTTTCGCGTCCCTGCATGTCGCTCGAAACCCAGCTGACGCCGATGACGCCCATAGCATTCTTGTTTTCGGCCACGGCTTTGAACACATCGGGGTTTGTCTTCACTGCTGATATATTCGGTCCGAATGCTTTGCCGTTGAGAATCGAGTCGCGCATGAACTTGACGGTTGACGATCCCTGATGGTCGAAAATTACGTCGATCTCGCCGAGCTTGCAGGGTTCTACCTGATCCCAGCGGCTGACCTCGCCTGAAAGGATCTCTGCGATTTCCTTTTTAGATAGGATCTCCACAGGGTTTTCCGGGTTTACGATTATGGCGAGGGCGTCAACGGCGATCTTTTTCTGGTTGACAATTTTTTTATTGCTGCGGAGGAAGCTGACTTCCTTTTCGGTCAGAGGACGGGTTGTGACGGCACATTTCACACCCTGCATGGCCATGATGGAGTCGATGCAGGCGTTTTCAGGGAGGTAGTAGGCGAGCACATCTTCTTTAGGGTAGATGTATTCGTAGACGTTGATCTCCTGTTCGAGTATGTTTTCGAATGACTCGTCACATGCAACCTTGGCCATAGGGTCAGGCTGCATGGATGCTTTCTTGCCGCATCCGCTGAAAGCGGCGAGAAGACTCAGGGCCGCAAGGGCGGCCATGCATTTGCTTGATTTGATCATAGGCTGACAAACAGTTTTTATTGATCGTCACGTTCGTTGCCGTAGCCTGGGTCTATGCCCTTGAACTGGCGGTAGGCACGCCACAGACCGTAGACGGTGAACAGGGCGCCGCCGACCCAGCGAACCCATTTCCATGTTGGGAAGAGAATGTCGAAATAGCCGCAGAAGAAGAGAACACCTACGCCTACGTAGATGATAATCATTATGATACCGAAGATGTTGCGCATAGCGGCAGGAGTTCCGGTCGGAGTTCGTTGAGCACTCATAGCTTTATAGTTTTAACGTTAATTCATTCGGTGTCCGGCATTCAGAGATGCGGCCGGATATTAAATTAACAATTGTTGTGTGTGAAAGTTCGAGTGACCCGAAGCGGCGTTGCATGGGTGTCGGTGTGGGACGGCTGCAAACTCACGGTGTAAAATTAATGAAAAAATATTAATTCGCATAGGCTGAGAGGGAATTTTAAAACCTTTAACATTATTATAATAGGTGTAGGCGGGTAGCGGATGCTGGTGGAGATTGCGATATATGGCGGATTATTATTAATTTTGCATTATCATGAACCAGCCACTTGCCGAGCGCCTGCGTCCGCGCTCATTAGATGATTATATAGGTCAGCTCCACCTCGTTGGCGAGGGAGGGGTGGTCCGCCGCATGATTGAATCGGGTAAAGTCTCGTCGTTTATTCTTTGGGGACCTCCCGGAGTGGGCAAGACCACGCTTGCGAGAATTATTGCCAACTCTGTCAATGTGCCTTTCTATACGCTGTCGGCCGTCAGTGCCGGTGTCAAGGAGGTGCGTGAGGTGATAGAGCGCTGTAAGGGCGATGCCATGAACATGTTTTCCGGCGGGCGTCCGATTCTGTTCATCGATGAAATCCACCGCTTCAGCAAGGCGCAGCAGGACAGTCTGCTGGGGGCTGTGGAGAGCGGGGTGGTGACTCTGATCGGGGCCACTACGGAAAATCCGTCGTTTGAGGTGATCAGGCCTCTTCTGTCACGCGCGCAGGTTTACACTCTGCGTCCGCTGGAGGAGGCGGATCTGCGTCATCTGCTTGACCGGGCTGTGGCGGGTGACAGTGCCCTGCAGCTCCACGGTGTGAGCATTGAGGAAACTACGGCTCTGTTCCGTTTTGCCGGAGGCGATGCCCGCAAGCTGCTCAATATAATAGATCTGCTCGAACAGTCGACTCCGCAGGGAGAGCCGGTGGTGATCAATGACAAGGTGGTGACCGAAAGGCTCCAGGAAAATCCGTCGGCCTATGACAAGAACGGAGAAATGCACTATGATATCATCTCGGCCTTTATCAAGAGTATCCGCGGTTCTGACCCGGATGCCGCTCTCTACTGGCTCGCCCGCATGATCAGAGGCGGGGAGGACCCGGAGTTCATAGCGCGCCGGCTGCTGATTCTTGCCGCAGAGGATATAAGCCTGGCCAATCCGAACGCGCTTCTGCTGGCCAATGCTACATTTGAGGCTGTTCATAAGCTCGGTTTTCCCGAAGGGCAGATTCCGCTGGCCGAGTGTACGGTTTATCTGGCTCTGTCTGCCAAGAGTAATTCCACATATACAGGGCTTCACAATGCCATGAAACTCGTAGAGGAGACCGGAGATCTGCCGGTGCCGCTGCATCTGCGCAATGCGCCGACTTCTCTGATGAAGGATATGGGCTACGGACGCGACTACAAGTATGCCCATAACTATCCGGGCAACTTTGTGGTGCAGCAGTTCATGCCTGACGAGCTTGGCCACAGGCCTTTGTGGCAGCCTTGCGACAATCCGGCCGAGATGCGGTCAGCTGCTTTGCAGAATCAGCGCTGGCAACAGGGTGCCGGCGCTGATCAGGAAGTGAAGCAGTGACAGTGTGCTCCGTATCTGGTGTGTGTTTCTTTTCGCGGGTTCAGATAGCGGCTGAGTCATCGGTGGACCATCCGCCTCCGAGTACTTTATAGAGATTTATGAGCGCGAGATATTCGTCGCGGATGGCGTTGCTCACGCCTATCTGTGCGTCGAAGTAGCGGCGCTGTGCGTCAAGCACGTCGATATAGTTGAGTGTGCCGCCGCGATATTGCAGATGTGCGAGCTGGACGTATTTGACCGCCGCGTCGCGGAGCTCGACTTTGAGTGTGCGGGCCTGCTGCACGTGGTGGTAGGTGGCCAGTGCGGTGTTGACTTCTGTGAATGCCTGGATTACGGCTTTTTCATAATCGTAGCGCGACTGGTCATAGACGGCTATGGCTGCCTGGTATTTGCGCTTTTTGCGCCCGAAGTCAAAAATGGAGCCGGTGATGGAGCCTACGGTGTAGGTGAATGGCGATTTGAAGAAGTCTGAGAGGCTTTCGTTTTCGAAACCTGGTGTGAATCCGAGGCGCAGGCGCGGGAAGCGGTCGGCGTAGCTGACGCCGACATCGGCCATAGCCGCTTTCAGTCTTTGCTCTGCGGCGCGCAGGTCAGGACGGCGCTGAAGCAGTGTGGATGGCACTCCGGCAGGAAGTTTTTCGGGGAGAGAGACATTGAGTGCCAGGTCACCGCGCTCGGAGATCTCACGCGGATATTCTCCTAAAAGGAGTGTGAGCGCATTGCGGGCCACGGCTACCTGGCGTTCGAGGTTCGGGACGAGGGAGGCGGCTGTGGAGTATTCCACTTTGGCCTGCTGATAGACGGTTTCGGAGGTTAGACCGCCATCGAAACGTATTTTGGCCTGTTCGAGTGACTGTTTGCGGGTTGCCATTGTCTGGCGCACGATGGAGAGTTCGTTGTCAAGGGCTATGAGCCTGTAATAGGCCATAGCGACATCGGCAATGATGGTCATGCTCATTGCGCGGTAGTCTTCCACCGACGCTTTGAAGCGGGCGGCTCCGGCGCGTTTGGCCTGCGAGAGTGAGCCCCAGAGGTTGATTTCCCAGCTGACGGGCAGTTTCAGGTCATATTCGGGATCTTTGGTGGTGCCGGCTCCGTTGTAGTTGTTTGTTTCATAGCTTGCGCCGGCCATGCCTCCTATTTCGGGGTAGAAGTTGGCTTTGTCGATGCCGTAGAGCTGGCGCATCTGTTCGACGCGGGCTGCGGCTTTGAGCAGGTCGCGGTTGTTGTCAAGTGCGAGGCGCATCAGGCGGGTCAGGGTGGAGTCTGCATAGAATTCCCACCAGGTCAGATCGGCAATGGATGCGGTGTCTGATTCGAGGCCCGGCATGTAGGCCTCCGGCATGTCGACGTCGGCCGGTACGAGGTTTTTGGTCCCTGAGCAGCTTGCCAGGGCGAGGATGGAGAGTATTATAGGGATCAGTCGTTTCATTTTTTGAGGGAGCGTTTGCGGTTTGTGAATTTGTTGATGGCAACAAAGAAGAACGGAACGAAGACAATGCCGACTGTGATGGCCACAAGCATTCCGAAGAATACTCCGGTGCCGATGTCGCGTCTGGCAGCCGAGCCTGGGCCTGAGGCGAACAGGAGCGGGAGCAGGCCGAGCATGAAGGCGAGAGAGGTCATGACGATCGGGCGGAAGCGAAGTCTGGCGGCTGTGAGTGCGGCGTGGACTGCATCGACACCTTTGTCGACTTCCTCTTTGGCGAATTCGACGATGAGGATGGCGTTTTTGGCCACGAGGCCTACAAGCATTACCAGTCCGATCTGGAAATAGATGTTGTTTTCCAGTCCGCAGATCCAGATTCCCAGATAGGCTCCCACTCCGGCTATCGGGAGGGAGAGTATGACGGCGAGCGGAACAGACCAGCTTTCATATTGGGCGGCAAGGAAGAGGAAGACGAAGAGCAGGGCGAGTCCGAGCACAAGGCCTGTGTTGCCGCTTTCGTGGCGTTCCTGATATGAGAGGCCGCTCCATTCCACTCCGATGTTGTCAGGAAGCTTCTCTCTGACTATTTTTTCGAGAGCGTCCATAGCCTCTCCGGTGCTGTAGCCGTGGGCCGCTTCGCCTGAGATGGTGGCGGAGTTGAACATGTTGAAGCGCCCGATGGTGCCTGGGCCGGTGGTGAAGTGCGAGGTTCCGAGCGATGAAATGGGCACCATTGTATTGTCGGCGCTCTTCACGAAGAAGAGATTCATGTTGTCGCGGCGTGAGCGGTAGGGAGCCTCGGCCTGGATATAGACACGGTAGATGCGGTTAAACATGTTGAAGTCGTTGACATATATCGAGCCGGTGAAGGCTTTCATTGTGGAGAAAATGTCGCTGACGGGGATGCCCTGCATCTTGGCGCGGTCACGGTCTACGTCGAAATAGAGCTGCGGGATGTCGGCTTGCATTGATGTGGATAGGTCGGCAATGGCCGGAGACATGGCGGCGTAGTGGCGGAGGGTGTCGACGGCATGTTGCAGGTCGGTGTATGTGGCGTCGCCTCTGGCTTCAAGCACCATCTCGAAACCGCCTGAACTACCCAGACCGGGTATGATCGAGGGTGAGAAGATGTAGACTTTGCTTTCGGGATATTGCGAGAGGCGCTCGTGGATGCGGCTGCGGACTTCGGCTATGTCAGATGACGAACGTTCGCCCCAGGGCTTAAGGATTACTGTGAGCTGCGAATGGGCCGGGTTGGTGCCTACACGTGGCGATGATCCGGTCACGTTGAGCACATACTGCACGTCGGGGTCTTGCATCAGATAGTCCATCGCTCTTTCAGTTACTTCGCGGCTGCGCTCTATGGTGGAGCCTTCTGGGAGTTCCAGCTCGACGGTGAAGTAGCCCTGGTCTTCCTGCGACATGAAGCTTCGGGGCATAAGTGCGTTCATCATGTAGATGAACACGAGGGCGAGGCCGAAGGCGGCATACATGCGTTTGGGGTGGGAGAGCACACGGGTGATGGTGCGGCCATATGATTTGTTGCCACGGTTCAGCCAGATGTTTATAAGGCGGAATATCCTTGCCTTGCGTCGGCGGGTATCTGTGGGCTTGAGCAGTTTGGCGCACATCACGGGCGAAAGGGTGAGCGCCACGATGGTCGAGATGATCACGGAGACGGCGATCGTGATGGTGAACTGGCGGTAGAGCTGGCCTGTGATGCCGGGCAGGAAGCTGACGGGGACGAAGACGGCGCAGAGCACGAGCGACATGGCTATCAGTGCGCCTCCGAGGTTGCTCATGGCTTTGGCCGTGGCCTCATAGGGCGACAGGCGCTCGGTGTTCATGATGCGGTCAACGTTTTCAACTACTACAATCGCGTCGTCGACCACGATGCCGATGGCGAGGATCAGGCCCAGGAGGGTCAGCATGTTGAGCGAGAAGCCGAACATCAGCATCACTCCGAAGGTGCCGACAAGTGAGATCGGGACGGCAATGACCGGAATGAGTGTGGTGCGCCAGTTCTGCAGCGAGAGGAATACCACGAGGATCACCAGCACCAGCGCTTCGAAGAATGTGCGGTAGACATGATGGATGGATTCCTTTATATATGTGGTCATGTCAAACGGAATGTCGTAGCTGATGCCTTCCGGAAAGTTTTTGGATATGATTTCCATTTCTTTCTTTACGGCCTCGGCCACTTCCATTGCGTTGGAGCCGGGGAGCATGTTGATGTTGAGCACGGCGGCGTTTCCGCCGTTGATTCCGCTCTCGGTCGAGTAGCTTGAGGCTTCGAGCGAAACGCGGGCCACGTCTTTGAGTCTGATCAGCGAGCCGTTGGCTCCGGCGCGCAGAACGATGTCTTCAAATTCCGAGACCGACGAGAGGCGTCCGCGGGCTATGATAGGCATTGTGATGTCTATGTCGGTTGCCGGAGCTTGTCCAAGAGCGCCGGCGGCTGATTCGCGGTTCTGGTCTTTCAAGGCGTTCTGGATGTCCTTGACGGTTAGTCCGAGGTCGGCGAGCTTGTCAGGCGCTACCCAGATCTGCATGGCGTAGTAGCGGCTGCCCACGTTGCTGACACTACCTACTCCGGGTATTCGGCGCAGGGGGTCGAGGATGTTGAGGGTGGTGTAGTTGCTGAGGTAGATTTCGTCGAATTTAGGGTCGTCAGACTGGATGGTTATGGTCATCAGTCGGCTTGCGGTCTCTTTGGAGACGGAGATGCCGTTCTGGACCACTTCGGCCGGCAGGCGTGACTCGGCTTTCTTTACGCGGTTCTGTATGTCGACAGCGGCGAGTTCGGGGTCGGTGTCGATGTCAAATGTCACCAGGGCGGTGAAGCCTCCGGAATTGGAGCTTGACGATGACATGTAGATCATGCCCGGTGTGCCGTTGAGTTCCTGCTCGATAGGGGTTGCCACGGCCTGGGTCACAGTCTGGGCGTCGGCTCCCGGATAGGAGGCGGTGATTTTCACCACCGGAGGGACTATCTGCGGGTATTGGTCGACAGGGAGCAGGGTGAGGCCGATGGCTCCCACGATGAAAATGACGATCGAGATTACGATCGAGAAGACCGGGTGGTCGAGGAAGAAATTCTTTTTCATCGGCTTACTCCTCCTTTCCTGCTGCTATGGTTTCTGATTTTTTGTCGGTTGTTTCGTTTTTGTCTTTTTCATCCGGCGGAACAGCCACGGGATTTACTTTGGTGTTGTGGGTGAGTTTGTGATAGCCTTCCACCACGATTTTCTCACCCTTGGCCAGGCCGCGTTCCACTATGGTGTTGTTGCCCACTTCCGGACCGGTCTCGATGAAGCGTTTCTCGGCTACACTGTCGGGGCGGACCACATATACATAAGCTCCGCCTTTCTCGATGATGAGGGCCTTGGAGGGGATTTCGATTGCTTCCTCACGCACGTCGAGAAGCACACGCACTTTGGTGAATTCGCCGGGCAGGAGGCTGTGGTCGGGGTTTGGCATCTCGGCGCGGACCGAGAAGGTGCCTGTCTTGGGGTCGACCTGTGGGTCGGCGAAGTCAACGAGGCCTTTGTGGGGATATTCCGAACCGTCGGCAAGGGTGATGGTCACGAAAGAGTTCCATTTGCGGGTGGAGTCGGACACTCCGAGATTTACGTTGCGGTCTTTGCTGCGGAGATAGTCGAGCGCGGTCATTGAGAAGTCGACTCTTACTGTGTCGCTCTTTACCACTGTGGCCAGAAGCGATTTGCCTCCTGAAGGGCCGACCCAGGTGCCTATGTCGGCCACACGTTCGGAAATGTAGCCTGAGATGGGTGACGATACACGGGTATAGCCCAGCGTCAGTTCGGCTTGGGTGAGGTCGGCTTCGCTGACGGTGACTTCGGCGTTGGCGCTTTCATAGGCGGCTGTGGCGTTGTCGAGATCGAGCTGTGAGGCGGCGTTCTGGGCGTAGAGCGGTTTGATTCGCTCATAGTCGCGTTTGGCCTTTTGGGCCTGTGCGCGGGCTTTGTTGAGCTGTGCGCGGGCTTTATTGGCATTGGCCCGGTAGAGACGCGGGTCGATTATGAACAGAGTCTGTCCCTTTTCTATATAGGATCCTTCTTTGAAAAGCATGCTTTCGAGGTATCCTTCCACGCGGGCGTGGATCTCGACGAACTGCTGGGCGCGGATGCGGCCTACGTATTCGCCGTAGATATTTACGTTGCCGGTCTTGACGGTCTCAACTTCAACTATGGGTAGAGGTGACGCCTGATGCTTCGGGCGCATGATAAAGTAGAGTCCTGCGGCTACTATGAGGACTATCAGGGCTATGACAAGCCAGGCTTTCTTGCTGTGGGGGCTGTGTCTTTTGGCTGATTTGAATCCGGTGTTTACTTTCGAACCGATTGATTCGCCGATGTGATGGAGATTCATTTTACCTACTCTGTGTTGAATTAAAATTGCACTGGATGAAAACTAAAACAATATATTAACATTCGTGCCTTAAAAAAGTTCGAAGTGTTAAAAAATCAGAGCCCATGTTTTTTCGTATCGGGCTGATGTTAGTAAAATTAGTCAATCTCCGGCAGACTGCAAACAGAGTGTTAATAAACGGCATGAATATGTTAATGGACGGCATCCGGCGCTGACCGGATAGCAGGCGGAGCGATTTGAAATTCTGTTAAGAGGTTGTTTAAAACCAGGAGTTAAAATCTGAGTGGAGTATGTTTTAGATAAATCGTTGCAAAAGAGGATGGGGTATGGCAAGCTATACCCCTTAGGCTCAGAACCATATCTACCTCAAAACTTTCGCTCAGATTTTAACTGTTGTTTTTGAGCAACCTTTAAATCGGGCAGGGAGAGCCAAAAGTGGAGTAATTGCGGAAAAATTTCTATATTTTCATGCTCTTAATGTTTGGAGGATTGAAAAATTCACTATATTTGCGGGGTCTAAGTCTGTGAGCGCGCAGCATAGACATCACCAATCACGCCAACTTTCATTTAATCCCCCCACTTTTTTCAGTTATGAAGAAGCATAATTTCTCCGCAGGCCCCTCTATTCTGAGTGAATACACTATCAAGAATACTGCCGATGCGATTCTCAACTTTGCCAATACCGGTCTTTCACTCCTTGAAGTGTCACATCGCGGCAAGGAATTCGTTGCTGTGATGGATGAAGCTCAGCAGCTTGTCAAGGAGCTCCTTGATGTTCCTGAAAGCTATCATGTCCTTTATCTCGGCGGTGGTGCCAGCCTGCAGTTCTGTATGGCTCCGTATAACTTACTGCGCTCAAAGGCCGGCTATCTTGACACCGGCACATGGGCTGCCAATGCCATCAAAGAGGCCCGTCTTTTCGGCGAGGTAGAAGTGCTCGCTTCTTCAAAAGAGGCAAACTACACCTATTATCCCAAAGGCTATGAAGTGCCTGAGGATCTGGATTATTTCCATATCACCACAAACAATACCATCTATGGCACCGAGCTGCGCACTGATCCCGATGTGAAAGTGCCTCTGATCGCCGATATGTCGTCGGATATTTTCTCCCGTCCGGTTGACGTGTCCAAATATGATCTCATCTATGCAGGCGCGCAGAAAAACCTCGGCCCGGCCGGTGCTACTCTCGTGATTGTCAAGGAAGACGCTCTCGGCAAGGTAGACCGTCAGATCCCGACCATGCTTGACTACCGCACTCATATCAAGAAAGGCTCGATGTTCAACACTCCTCCGGTGCTTCCTGTCTTCTCTTCACTCCAGACTCTCCGCTACTACAAAGAGCTCGGCGGCGTGAAGGAAATGGAAAAACGCGACCTCGCAAAGGCTGCGCTCCTTTATGATGCCATCGACTCAAGCAAGATGTTTGTAGGCACTGTGACTGATCCGGATTCGCGCTCGATCATGAACGTAACCTTCGTGATGACTCCCGAATACAAGGAACTCGAAAAAGATTTTGTTGACTTCTGTGCCGCCCGTGGCATTGTCGGCATCAAGGGCCACCGCTCAGTCGGCGGATTCCGCGCTTCGCTCTACAATGCTCTTCCCATCGAAAGCGTGCAGGCTCTCGTCGACGCTATGAAAGAATTTGAAAAGGCTCACTGATCCCCCCTGCTTCAGACTATGAAAGTTCTTATCGCAACTGAGAAGCCCTTTGCAGCAGTGGCTGTAGACGGCATGAGAAAAGTTATCGAAGAGGCCGGTGCGGAACTGGTGCTCCTTGAGAAATATACCTCCAAGCAAGAATTGCTTGACGCGGTGGCTACCGCTGAGGCTCTGATTATCCGCAGTGACAAAGTGGATGCCGAGGTGCTTGCAGCCGCTCCCGCGCTTAAAGTTGTGGTCCGTGCAGGTGCAGGGTATGACAATGTCGACCTTGAGGCGGCTACAGCCCGTGGAGTGTGTGTGCAGAACACCCCCGGCCAGAATTCAAATGCCGTGGCTGAACTCGTGTTCGGACTGGCCGTCATGATGAGCCGCAATATGTTCAACGGCACATCAGGCACTGAGCTTAAGGACAAAACTCTCGGTATCCAGGCATTCGGTCAGGTAGGACGCAATGTGGCCCGTATAGCCCGCGGATTCGAGATGAATGTCTCGGCTCTTGATCCGTATTGCCCTGACAATGTTATGGAAGATGCCGGAGTGGCTCCCGTCCATTCGGTCGAGGAGCTCTATCGCCTGAATAAGGTAGTCTCGATCCATATTCCCGCTACTCCTGAAACCCGCAAGTCGATCGGCTATGATCTGATTGCGTCAATGCCTAAGGGTGGGCTTCTGATCAACACAGCCCGTAAGGAGGTGATTGACGAGGAAGGCCTTATCCGAGCCCTTGACGAACGCGCCGATCTCAAATATGCAGCCGACGTGGCTCCCGAACGCGCTGCCGAGATCAAGGAGCGCTTTGGCGACCGAGTGTTCTTCACTCCGAAAAAAATGGGAGCGCAGACCTCCGAAGCCAATATTAACGCCGGTATCGCGGCCGCCCGTCAGGTGATCAGTTTCCTGACCACCGGCGAAGAACGTTTCCGCGTGAATAAATAAGCCCCCGATAAATAAAAATTAGAAATTCCCTTGATGCAGTTTGTCATCCGGCCGACTGCATCAAGGGAATTTTTTTACAGGTCCTCATTTTTTTAGATTGGCTCTTGAACTTTTTTTAAGCTGAGCCGGATTCGCCGTGAGGCATGGCGGACATGACGGGGAGTGACGTTTTGCCCTTATTATATATAAAATAGGTGTAAAACCGCTTGTAGAAGACTGAAATGGCTGAACTGTTAAAATTCTGTTAAAACACCATGAAAAATTTGGAGGGAATTGGAGAAATGTCTACCTTTGCACTCGCTTTTGAGAAGCAAGGCCTGCAGCGGCAGACTGATAGAAGATATAACGCTGGAAATGGTAGATCGGTTCGCCGGTCAAATCTTAAGAAAAGTTAAAATCTTCAGAAAAATTTGCGAGATTCAAATAAAGGTTGTACCTTTGCAAAGTTTTCCACTGACCGCCACGGCGATCGAGAAAGCAACGAGAGAACATTGAAATATTTGCAACATAACGAAGTAGTACAAGAGTCAAATCTTCCACACGATAGAAGAAGCGATCTCTGTCAATTTCCAAGATCCGGCGTTTAGACCGATAGTCAGTCAAGGACAGCGGGGAGCGATCCCTGCGATCTCTGAGGTTTCTGTGAAAGCAAAAGAAATAACAGAACAAACGGTCTGTGTTTTAGCTTTGCTTTTTTTAATAAAGAAGAAAAGAAAAATATATAGACAACAACGAAGAGTTTGATCCTGGCTCAGGATGAACGCTAGCGACAGGCTTAACACATGCAAGTCGAGGGGCAGCGGGGAGGTAGCAATACTTCCGCCGGCGACCGGCGCACGGGTGAGTAACACGTATGGAACCTGCCCGTAGCAGGGGGATAAGCGGAAGAAATTCCGTCTAATACCGCGTAATAACTCCGAGAGGCATCTCCTGGGGTTTAAAGGGTAACACCGGCTACGGATGGCCATGCGGCGCATTAGCTAGTTGGCGGGGTAACGGCCCACCAAGGCGACGATGCGTAGGGGTTCTGAGAGGAAGGTCCCCCACACTGGTACTGAGACACGGACCAGACTCCTACGGGAGGCAGCAGTGAGGAATATTGG